>ENA-OQIG01000009-OQIG01000009.1-human-gut-metagenome-genome-assembly--contig:-NODE-9-length-118103-cov-11.135061_pt1 | contig 118103 bp, 134 predicted proteins | sample MGYA00242576_ERZ504741 | MGnify/ENA primary metagenome ERZ504741 (study PRJEB26092, sample SAMD00036436) | human gut metagenome | host: Homo sapiens | study: EMG produced TPA metagenomics assembly of... | reverse complement strand
CTGATTTTTTGTTAAGCATTTTGATTGCCTCCCTGTGTTTATTTTCTGTCAGACAAAAAGGTCCGGTCCAAATAAGACCGGACCCTTTTGTGAGCCTATTTTTCAAAAATATAATCTAACTGATTAAATTTTTCTATATTTCGACTTACAGTAATGTTCCGAAGTGTTTGATTGTTCTTACCATCTGGCTTGTGTAAGAGTTTTCGTTGTCATACCAAGAAACAACCTGTACTTCTGTTGTTCCATTGTCTAATGGAAGAGCCATTGTCTGTGTAGCATCGAATAAAGATCCAAATCTCATTCCTACGATATCGCTGGATACGATCTCATCTGTGTTGTATCCGAAAGATTCGTTAGATGCTGCTTTCATAGCTTCGTTGATCTGATCAACTGTTACGTTTCCTTCAACTACTGCTGTAAGGATTGTTGTAGATCCTGTTGGTGTTGGAACACGCTGAGCAGATCCGATGAGTTTTCCGTTCAGTTCTGGGATAACCAGACCGATTGCTTTTGCTGCACCTGTGCTGTTTGGAACGATGTTGCAAGCTGCTGCACGAGATCTTCTTAAGTCACCTTTTCTCTGTGGTCCGTCAAGTGTCATCTGATCTCCTGTGTAAGCGTGGATTGTGCACATGATACCAGATTTAACTGCTGCAAGGTCGTTCAGAGCTTTTGCCATTGGAGCCAAGCAGTTTGTTGTACAAGAAGCTGCAGAAATGATGTGATCATCTTTTGTCAGCTGCTCGTGGTTTACATTGTATACGATTGTTGGAAGATCGTTTCCTGCTGGAGCAGAGATAACTACTTTCTTAGCACCTGCATCGATGTGTGCCTGAGCTTTTGCTTTAGATGTGTAGAATCCTGTACACTCCAGAACTACGTCTACGCCGATTTCTCCCCATGGAAGTTCTTTAGCGTCAGCTTTTGCATAGATTTTGATTTCTTTTCCGTCTACTGTGATAGAATCTTCACCAGCTTCTACTTTGTCAGCCAGTTCATATTTTCCCTGTGTAGAGTCATATTTCAACAGGTGTGCTAACATTTTTGGAGATGTTAAGTCGTTGATTGCAACTACTTCATATCCTTCTGCTCCGAACATCTGTCTGAATGCGAGACGTCCAATACGTCCAAATCCATTAATCGCTACTTTTACTGCCATGATTAATTCCTCCTAAAGTTTAAAAAAATTGTTGCTGCTTTGCAGCTGTTTATTGTAAATCTCCAACCAAGTAATTACTTTGTTAAAGATTCATCAACTACGGTTATTGTACTAAAATGAAAACAAAAATTCAACCCTAAAATATATTTTTATAGAAGTTGTTTAAAAATAGGTTTTCTGTCCTGAAATTCTGTATAATATTTAAAGCCGCACGCCTTCAAAACGTCTGCTGCTTTCTGAAAATCATAAGCCACATGCTCGGGCTTATGCGCATCAGATCCTACTGTGATGATTTCCCCGCCCAGTTCTTTATACCGGCAGAGAATTTCCGGATGGGGGTGGCAGAATGCAAGGCCGTATTTCCATCCGGCCGTATTCAGCTCGATTCCTTTTCCCATTGCAATCACTTTTTTCAGGATTTCATCAATCTCCTGTGCATATTTTTTGTAAGAATACTGCCTGGCCTGACACTTTCCATAACGTACCACATAATCCAGATGACCCAGCACATCAAAACTGCTGACTGCATCCAGATTTTCCAGGGTAGCCAGAAAAGTCTCTTTGTAAACTTCTTCATCAGACCGTCCCTCAAAAATCTCTCCGTAATAGGGATCCATCCCATGCACCACATGAACTGAACCGATCACAAAATCAAACGGATACTGATTCGTCAGTTCTTCATAAAATCCCGCAAGATGAGGCTGCAGCCCCAGCTCAATCCCTCTCCGGATCTGAATTTTCTCCGCATATGCCTCTTTCCACTCTGCCAGCTTCGGAAAATACTCATCCAGATCCACCAGAAATGCCTCTACACCGGTATCTTCATGAAACGGATAATCTTTGTCAATATGATCGGTAATACAAATGGACTGCAATCCTTTTTTGAGCGCACTCTCGATCATATCCCGGATATCTGCATCACTGTCCGTGGAAAATCTTGTATGCATATGAGAATCACTTGTTATCATTGAATCGTTCCTCCGCCGAGCACATACTCTCCATCATAAAATACAACAGCCTGTCCGGGAGTGACCGCTCTTTGTGGTTCATCAAAGGTACACAGTACTTCATCCTCTCCCGTCTTCTCTATTGTACACCAGGCGCCTTTGTGGTTATAGCGTATTTTGGTAAATACATGTAAAGGCTCGGTTAAATCTTCCACTGCCATAAAATTCAGATTTCTGGCTCGAAGCTGTGTAGTCATGGATTCTTCTTTTGTCCCGATCACAACTTCATTGGTTTCCGGACGGATCTCCAAAACAAATGCGGGATATCCAAGTGCCAGACCCAGACCTTTTCTCTGCCCTACCGTATAATGGGTAATCCCTTTATGCCGTCCAAGCACCGTACCGTCTGTGAGCACGAAATTTCCTTCCGGAACTTTCACCCCTGCCTCTTCTTCAATATAAGCGGCATAGTCGCCATCCGGCACAAAGCAGATATCCTGGCTGTCCGGTTTGTTGGCAATCCTGAGATTGATCTTTTCTGCAATGGCACGTACCTCGTCTTTTGTGTATTTCCCCACCGGCATCAAAGTCCTTTTCAGCTGTTCCTGTGTCAGATTATACAATGCATAAGTCTGATCTTTTGCAAGCGTAGCAGAGCGCCGAAGAGTATATCTTCCGTTTTCCAGCTGTACCACTCTTGCATAATGTCCCGTCGCAATATACTCTGCACCGATCGAGAGACTTCTTTGTAAAAGAGATTCCCACTTTACATACCGGTTACAGGCAATACAGGGATTGGGCGTTCTTCCATTCTGATATTCTTCCACAAAATAGTCGATCACATTTTCCTTGAACTCTTTTTTAAAATTCATCACATAGTATGGGATTTCCAGTGCAGCTGCCACTCTTCTTGCATCATCTACGCACTGAGTCCGCAGCAGCCTCCGTTTTCCTCCTGAGCGGCCTGTTCTTCGTCCTGCCAGATCTGCATGGTCACTCCGATCACGTCATACCCCTGCTCTTTTAAAAGGTATGCCGCTACGGAAGAATCCACCCCTCCGGACATTCCAACAACAACTTTACTCATTTTAGTATTCCTCTTCTTCCTCTTCCTCGCCTTCGTGGATATCAGATTTCGGCTTTTCCAGCCCCTCGATCTTAATATGATGCTTCTCCGCGTAATCCCAGAGCGCCGCATGAATTGCCTCTTCTGCAAGAAGAGAACAGTGTACCTTTACCGGCGGAAGTCCGTCCAGAGCCTCCATAACCGCCTTGTTCGTCACCTGCAGCGCCTCATAAATACTTTTTCCTTTGACCAGTTCTGTTGCCATACTGCTTGTAGCAACCGCAGCTCCACATCCAAATGTTTTAAATTTTACATCCCGAATGATCTGATTCTCATCGATGTCCAGATAAATTCTCATAATATCCCCACATTTGGCATTTCCAACGGTTCCCACACCGCTTGCATTCTCAATTTCTCCTACGTTTCTTGGATTTTGGAAGTGATCCATTACTTTTTCTGTATACATATCAATACTCCTTTTTATTATGCATTCTGTTTTTTGATAAAGTCTTCATATAATGGTGACATACTTCTTAAGTTTGCCACGATCTCTTTGAGTGTATCTACGGTATAATCCAGATCTTCTCTGGTCGTCTCTTCTCCCAGTGTCATGCGCAGAGAACCATGTGCGATTTCGTGCGGCAGTCCGATCGCCAGCAATACATGCGACGGATCCAGAGACCCTGATGTGCAGGCAGAACCACTGGATGCACAGATTCCCTTCATATCCAGCATGATCAAAAGAGATTCTCCCTCGATAAACCGGAAACTGAAGTTTACATTATTCGGAAGCCGGTTCGTGCGGTCTCCGTTTAAGCGGCAGTATGGAATTTCTGTCTCAATCCGCTCGATCAGGTAATCTCTGAGTTTTCGCTCTTTTGCGGTTCTTGTTTCCATTGTCCGCATCGCACGCTCCACAGCTGCCCCCATTCCAACAATACCAGGCACGTTTTCTGTTCCGGCACGGCGCTTTCTCTCCTGTGCACCTCCGTGTACAAAGGATCGGATCTTGACTCCTTTGCGGATATATAAAAATCCGATTCCTTTCGGTCCGTTGAGCTTATGTCCGCTTGCGCTGAGCATATCAATATGACAGGCATCCACATCAATCGGTATCTGGCCAAATGCCTGTACTGCATCTGTATGGAACAAAATCTTGTGTTCCTGTGCAATCTCTCCAATTTCTCGGATCGGCTGGATCGTTCCGATCTCATTATTTGCAAACATCACAGAAATAAGGATCGTATCCGGACGAATTGCTTTTTTCAGTTCATCAAGCTTTACGACACCGTTCTCGTCCACATCTAGATATGTGATCTCAAATCCACGCTGTTTTTCCAGATACTCACATGTATGCAGGATTGCATGGTGCTCGATTTTTGTCGTGATGATATGTTTTCCTTTCTTCTCATACGCTTCGGCAGTCGCTTTCAGTGCCCAGTTGTCAGACTCGGACCCCCCTGCCGTAAAATAGATTTCGTTAGCCTGTGCGCCAAGTGCCTGCGCAATAATCTCTCTTTGTCTGCTCACCACTTCCTTATTTCCGGAAGCAAAACTATACACACTGGATGGATTGCCATAGTGCTCTGTAAAGTACGGAATCATTGCATCTACTACTTCCGGTGCAGTTTTCGTTGTTGCCGCATTGTCTAAATAAATCAGTCTGCTCATGTTCTTTCTCCTTTTGTTTATTTTCTGCAGTCTCTATTGGAAACACACGTCTGGTCGGCCTTGCTCTCCTTGAGATTCTCGCCCACTTCTACGAGTGCTTTTAAATTCATCTCATCTACGGTCTGATTGATACTGTCATTGATTCGCTGCCACACATACTTTGTCACACAGTTATCTGCTGCCTGGCAGCCGCCCTCTAAGAGAAACCCGGAACATTCTACCGGATTGAGATCTCCTTCCAGCGCACGGAGTACCTCCCCCACCGAAACTTCTTCCAGTTCCTTTGCAAGGACATATCCCCCCTGTGCTCCGCGGATGCTCTGATGATACCTGCCTTTTTTAATTTTGACATCAGCTGCTCCAGATACCGCTCCGAAATTTCCTGTCTTTCCGCAATACTTGTGATCGATACAGGTCCTTCCCCGCCGTGCTGTGCAAGATCAATCAGTGCGCGCAGTCCGTATCTTCCTTTTGTAGATAATTTCACGCTCTCACCTTCTTGCTGATTCGCTTATTTTCCAATCCCTATTGTTTTACTAGGATTTCCTCTTGTAGAATACCATTGCCGTTTTGTTCTGTCAAGGCAAAATACCGAATATGTTATTAAAAACACTTCTTTCCAGGTGAATTTATGTCTGCCAGAAAAACAATTTTACAAGGAACCCTGATCCTGACTGCCGTGGGATTTCTGTGTCGGTTCATGGGATTTTTTTACCGTATCTTTTTAAGCCACACATTCGGAGAAGAAAATGTCGGCCTATACCAGCTTACTTTTCCGGTATTTGCTCTCTGCATCTCATTTACATCCGCAGGATTAGAGACCGCCATTTCCAGAACCGTAGCCAGAAAACAATCCCTCCATCAACCCAGGGAAGCCTCTGAGACACTTTGTCTCGGACTTTTTATTTCATGCCTGCTCTCTGTGATCACGATGATCATCCTGCAAAAAAACGCAGCCGATCTCTCGACTGCGCTGCTCGGCGATCCACGTTGTGAAGAGATCCTGATTCTCTTATCTTACGCTTTGCCGCTTTCTTCTATTCATGGTTGTATCATGGGGTACTGCTATGGTTTAAAACAGACACAGATACCTGCCGTTTCACAGTTGATCGAGCAGACTGCCAGGATCTTATCTGTTTTCTGCCTGTACCGCTTCGCGATACGAAACGGACTTCATGCGGACATTTCCATCGCAGCTGCGGGAATTGCATTCGGAGAACTGTTTTCTACCTTTTATTCTGTCAGAGGACTTCAAAAGAGCCGATCTGATATTTTCCGCCCGGGATTTTCTTTCTCTTCTATAAGACTCCGCTTCCGGGAACTTGTCCCCTTGTCCCTGCCGCTTACTGCCAACCGGGTACTGCTTGGCCTGCTCCAGGGAATTGAAGCTGTTTCGATCCCCGGCTGTCTGAAACTTTATAATCACAGCACTTCCGAAGCATTGAGTACCTATGGCGTTCTGACTGGAATGGCACTTCCCTGTATTCTATTCCCGTCCGCCATCACCAATTCTGTTTCTATCATGCTGATGCCGACAGTTGCCGAGCTTCAGGTCAAAGACCAGGCATCCGGCATCAGAAAACTGCTGCAAAAAGTACTTGGCTCCTGTTTTCTCATGGGATTGTTCTGCTGTCTGTTTTTCCTGTTCTTCGGACAGTTGATCGGTCAATTTTTGTTTGCCAGTGATCTGGCCGGCAATTTTATCATCACACTGGCGTGGATCTGTCCTTTTCTGTATGTAAATGGTTCTCTGCTGAGTGTCCTGAACGGATTTGGCAAAACAACAACCTCTTTTACGATCAACATGGTCGGGCTTGCCATCCGCATCGGAAGTGTGTTTTTCGCAATTCCCGTTTTCGGTATCCAGGGATATTTATGGGGCTTATTGATCAGCCAGCTTGCAGTCAGCATCTGCTGCAGTGTTGTCTTAAAACATCTCATCTCTGCTTAAAGGGTTTTCAAAAATGCGCCGACCAAAACCGGATTTACATACAGTTCTAACACGATACCAACTAAAAGAAGACCTCCGGAAACCAGACTTTTCTGTATATTCCACTGCATACGCGGGTAGCAGTACGCATACCACACCACAATCAGATACGCTGGAATATAACATAAAAACTGGGGGAGCATTCCTGCAATGCACAGGATGCTCCCTTTTACTCCCATCCCGAGAACTGCCATAGAAAACAGAAGTCCGGCAGAAAAGCCCGTCCAAATCAAGAACAGAATAACTGCCGCTTTTCTGAATTTTGTAAAAGCAGATCCCAGCAGCACTAAAAACGGCAAAAGACGGACCTGCAGCAAATACCAGATATACTCTCCCGTCAGAATATCTGCCGCCCGGTATTGTTTCAAAAAATATTCGCTGAAAATCCCTGCCCCCGCTGCAAACTGCTCCGCTTCCAGATTGACATATAAAATTCCCAATAAAAATCCCGGCATAAAAAGAGCCAGTAGCTGCCTCTTTACATGAAACATCTTCAATGGTTTTTCTCCTTTTCCTTTCGATATTTCATTATATGCCGGGACTTTTTATTTATTCAGTTTTTCGATACTTCGTCTCATATGCCAGAAGAGCGGCAATGGTCTTGGAATCTTCTATCTCACCGGAAAAAATCTTTTCTTTTAACTCCTCCAGTGTGTATGCCTTTAAATCTATAAACTCATCTTCATCCAGATGCTGTCTGGAGGGAATCAGATCTCTTGCTACAAAAACCTCAATTCGTTCATTGCAAAAAGCCACTGTTGTCCGCAATGTGATCAGCCATTCCAGATTCTCACTGCGAAATCCAGTCTCTTCCTCCAACTCTCTGCCTGCACATACAATTCCCGGCTCATCTGCCGCATCCAGCGCGCCTGCCGGAACCTCCAGTGTATAACGTTCCAGTGCATTTCGATATTGGCGCACCATCAGAATTTTTCCATCTTCTGTTACAGGAACAACCGCTGCAGCCCCTTTATGACTGATAAAATCCCATGTGGCCGTATGAGTGCCGTCTATCTCCATCGTATCCTGATAAAAATCTACGATTGCTCCCTTATACTTTAATTCTCTCTTCAGACGTTTGATCTTTTCGCTCATTACACAATTCTTCCTTTCATCCACGAAAAAGCGGAACTTCCTTTCCCATCTTACGATGTTTCAGAAATTCCGCTTTTCATTTCATATTCAGTTTTCTATTTTGCGTAATCCGTGACGCGTGATTCGCGGATCACATTTACCTTGATCTGACCAGGATACTCTAATTCAAATTCAATCTGATTAGCAATCTCTCTGGCCATAAGTACCATATCATCATCAGTTACCTGATCTGGAACTACCATTACTCGAATCTCTCTACCTGCCTGAATAGCAAAAGATTTGTCAACACCTTTGAACTGGTTTGCAATCTCTTCTAATTGTTTCAATCTGTTTGTATATGTCTCTAATGTCTCTCTTCTTGCACCTGGTCTTGCTGCTGAGATCGTATCTGCAGCCTGTACAACACAGGCGATCAAAGTCTGAGCTCTACATCGCCATGATGTGCTTCGACTGCATTGATCACAGTCGCTGATTCTTTGTACTTTCTGCAAAGATCCACACCAATCTGAATGTGAGATCCTTCCACATCGTGATCGATCGATTTACCGATGTCGTGCAGAAGTCCGGCTCTTTTCGCCATACGCACATCCAGCCCGATCTCTCCTGCCAGAAGTCCTGACAACTGAGCAACCTCGATGGAATGCTTCAGCGCATTCTGTCCGTAGCTTGTTCTGAATTTCATACGTCCAAGCAGACGCAGCAATTCCGGATGGATACCCGGTACACCAACCTCGATGGCTGCTGCCTCTCCTTCTTCGCGAATCATAGAATCTACTTCTTTCTGTGCTTTTTCCACCATCTCTTCAATTCTTGCCGGATGGATACGTCCATCCACGATCAAGCGTTCAAGAGCAATACGGGCAACTTCTCTTCGGATCGGATCAAATCCGGATAACACAACTGCCTCCGGTGTATCATCAATGATAAGCTCTACACCTGTCAGAGTCTCAAGAGTTCTGATGTTTCGTCCCTCTCGTCCGATGATCCTTCCTTTCATCTCATCACTTGGAAGCTGCACGACTGAAATCGTAGTCTCCGCTACATGGTCAGCTGCACATCTCTGAATCGCATTGACAACATACTCTTTTGCTTTCTTGTCTGCGTTCTCTTTTGCCTGAGACTCCAGCTCCCTGACCATCTTTGCTGTTTCATGTTTCACATCTTCTTCAACAGTTTTCAACAGATATTCTTTTGCCTGCTCGGAGGTAAGACCTGAGATTCTTTCCAGTTCCTGCACTCGTTTCTGACTGAGTTCTTCCACTTTGGCTTCACGCTGTCTTAAATGTTCCTCTTTTGCTGTAAATTTTGCTTCACGCTGCTCAATAGCTTCGGAACGTTTGTCTACTGCTTCTTCTTTTGCCAGCACACGCTTTTCATAGCGCTGCAGTTCCGACCTTCTTTCTTTCGTCTCTTTTTCAAGATCATTCTTCGTCCGGATGGACTCTTCCTTCACTTCCAAAAGAGCTTCCTTTTTTGTCGTTTCAGCAGTTTTCACGGCATCGTCAATGATTTCTCTTGCTTTCGCTTCCGCATTTCCAATCTTGGATTCCGCATTGTTCTTCAGATTGGTAATGGTCAGATAGCGAGTTACGACACCGACTATCAACGCGAGGGCCGCCGCAATAATTACACATAAAATTACCGGCACAGGAGCACCTCCTTATTTAATTTTCATTGTACATGTTTATGTATCTGCATACATAAATACAACACTTAAATTTTATACTGTTTTACCAACCCTGTCAAGCATTCTCATCATAATTTTGTATCACTTGACGGATGTCTTCATATCGGAATCCTTTTCGTGCCAGATGACCGTATAATTTTTGCATCTGCTCCGGTGTAGCCGTCCTTAGATCCACACGCTTTTTCTCGATAATCTTAAGGATTGCCTCAGTCTCATCCTGTCCGTCAAAGCACTCTTCTACGACCTGCTGCGCAATTTCCCTTGATACACCTTTCTGGCAGAGCTGATATAAAATCTCTCGTCTGCTCTTGGATGCCTTTCTGCTCTGTACAAAATTTTCCGCATACCGCGCGTCATCCAGATATCCGAAAGACTTCACATAAGAAATCGCTGCCTCCACTGCTTCCGGCGGGTACAATCCCTGACGCAGCTTCTCCCGCAGTGCCGATTCGCTGCGGTCCATATCCTCCAGAAGATGCATGGCACGAAGCTTTGCTCTTTTACAGATCACCTTCTGCAGAATCTCCTGTACAGTATCCTCCTCCAAAAGAGTCCCCTCAACAATCCGGTAATGCGACAGTTCGCCCTTGTATAACACAAAGGCGAACTCCTCATCTAAATACACTTTATATTTGATCTTGGTCAGCATCTCTACTTTCGTGACGACCATTTTTTATTCTTCTCCCTCGATCGACAGTTCCATCTGTTCTTCTTTTGGAGTCAGCTTCAGATCACTCTCTTTTACCTCTTCCTCTCCTTCGATCAAATGATAGTGCTGGCGTACTTTTCTGTCCAGCTCCTCCATCACCTCCGGATGACTGGTCAGATATGCTTTTGCATTTTCACGTCCCTGTCCGATCTTCTCTCCTTCATATGCATACCACGCACCACTCTTCTTGACAAGATCAATACCAACTGCCAGATCCAGAACATCTCCTTCTTTGGAGATTCCTTTTCCAAACATGATATCGAACTCTGCCTCTTTAAACGGAGGCGCAATCTTATTCTTCACGATCTTGATGCGGGTTCTGTTGCCGACCATCTCTCCGCTCTGCTTCAGCGTCTCGATCCTGCGGACATCCATACGGACAGAAGCGTAGAACTTCAATGCGCGTCCACCTGTCGTTGTCTCTGGATTTCCAAACATTACGCCTACCTTTTCACGGAGCTGGTTGATAAAGATAACCACACAGTTGGATTTGCTGATGACCGGTGTCAGCTTACGCAGTGCCTGCGACATCAGTCTCGCCTGCAGGCCGACATGGCTGTCTCCCATATCTCCTTCAATCTCCTGCTTTGGCACCAGGGCCGCAACAGAGTCAATCACAATAATATCCACTGCTCCGGAGCGCACCATCGTCTCAGCAATCTCCAGAGCCTGATCTCCGCTGTCGGGCTGTGAAATATATAATTCATCAATATCTACTCCGATCTTCTTCGCATAAACAGGATCCAGCGCATGCTCTGCATCAATAAATCCTGCAATCCCGCCTCTCTTTTGTACTTCTGCGATCATGTGGAGTGTCACTGTCGTCTTACCACTGGACTCCGGACCATAAACCTCAATCACACGTCCCTTTGGAACACCGCCAAGTCCCAGTGCCAGATCGAGACTCAGACACCCTGTAGGAACCGTCTCTACAGCAACATGACTGCCCTCTCCCAGCTTCATCACAGTACCTTTTCCAAAATCCTTCTCTAACTTTGCAATCGCCGCATCCAGCGCTTTTTTCTTTTCATCACTTGCCATACCGAATCTTCTCCTTTTTACCCGAACAGTTGTTCGCTTCTGTTTATTATACTATTATATGCTCCTTGAATTGTCAAGTAATTTTTTCCATCCTACTCCGCCCCCCTCCTTTCGTTACTGTTTTTCTACAGAAAACAGAGATGATAAAACCATAGAATATCCTCTTTTTATCCATCACAGGGGAAACTCTCTTGAACAGACCTGGAAGAACTCCTTGAACGTCTGGGTTATAACCGAGTATGATACAGCACAGGCGGCTGCATGATAAAGTTCTGTTTTCTATAACTTACAGAACTATCTTATCATGCGGCCGCCCGGGATGCAATCTATTTATTTTAATTCCTGATGAAGAATTTCTCCATTGCTCTCAATCACTTTCTGGTACCAGTAGAACGATTTTTTCTTATACCGGTTCAAAGTTCCTGTTCCATCATCATTGCGGTCAACATAAATATATCCGTACCGCTTTCTCAACTCTGCTGTAGAAGCACTTACCAGATCAATACATCCCCATGATGTATATCCCATGATTTCAACTCCGTCCTCTATTGCTTCTTCAACCTGTAACAGATGTTCTTTCAAATAGGCAATCCGGTAATCATCCTCCACTGTCAGTTTTCCATCTTTTCCTTCTACCAGTTCATCAACCGCACCAAGACCGTTTTCCACGATAAAAAGAGGCTTCTGATAACGGTCATACATCTCATTGAGTGCATATCGAAGACCTTTTGGATCGATCTGCCATCCCCATTCTGAAGCTTCCAGATATGGATTCATAACACCACCCATCAGATTTCCCCGTCCTGCTTCTCCCTGATCCGGATCTGCAGAAGCACAGATACTCATATAGTAACTGAATGAAATAAAATCTACGGTATGCTTCAAAATTTCCTCATCTTCCGGGGCAAACTGCACCTGAATCTTATGTTCTTTAAAATAGCGCTTCATATAGCCCGGATACCGACCTCTTACATGTACATCCAGGAAAAAATCATTCATATGCCGTCTTTCCATCACTTCTATCATGTCATCCGGATGCGGTGTCAAAGGATAAATCGGAATATTAAGTACCATACATCCAATCTTTGCCTCCGGCATCATCTCATGAGCAATTTTAGTTGCCAGTGCACTTGCCACCAGTTCATGATGAACTGCCTGATACAGATCCTGGCGCGATAACTTTTCTTTTTCCGTATAAATCCCGCCGCTCAAAAACGGTTCATGCAAAACCGAATTAATTTCATTAAATGTCAGCCAGTATTTCACTTTCTCTTTATATCTGCCAAAAATCGTTCTGACATATTTTTCATAGAAACCGATCATTTTCCGGTTTACCCATCCATCATATTCTTTCGATAAATGCAATGGTGTCTCATAGTGAGAAATCGTAACCAACGGCTCTATTCCATATTTGTGGCATTCGTCAAATACCGCATCATAAAACGCAAGCCCTTTTTCATTTGGCTGCTCTTCATCTCCCATTGGAAAAATGCGGCTCCAGGCAATTGACAGCCGAAAAACCTTAAACCCCATCTCTGCAAACAATTTAATGTCTTCTTTATATCGGTGGTAAAAATCTATTGCCACCAGCTTCATGTTATCTTCTGTCGGAACCTCTGTTCTTGGTCCCACAATTCCTTTTGGTGTCACATCCTGGATATCCAGCCCTTTTCCATCTTCCAGATATGCACCCTCACATTGATTGGCTGCTGTTGCGCCTCCCCACAAAAAATTTTTCGGAAACATTATTCTTCCACTTTCCCTTCTTTTAATACACCATAATGATACAAGGCTCCAATTAAATTTGCATCATTGTAAAACTTACAGTTTGTTATCTCAGGTTTCGGAACATACGGTGTAATTTTACGAATCGGATGATGTTCCATTAATTCATTCATGCTTCTGTTCAAATATTCCAGCAGCAGCGGCTGTTTACTGATTCCTCCGCCAATTGCCACCACATCCAAATCCAGTATCACATTTAAATTATAAATTTGAACTGCCAGCGTATCTGTAAATTCTTTCAGTGCTTTCAATACCGCTTCTTCTCCCTTGTTTGCACGATCAAAGATCTGAATCCCATCCAATTTTTCCGGATCTTCTCCTGTATAAAAAGCTGCTTTTTGGGCAAGGGTCTCTGCGCCGTTTGCCATGCCCCAGTATCCTTTCGCTTCCTCTGATCGTTTCTGATCTGTCAATATATAACTGTATTCACCGGCTGTAAAATGCCCTCCCCTGTACAATTTGTGGTCTATGATTATCCCACCGCCCACACCAGTACCCAGCACTACAACCGCTCCGTTTCTGCAGTCCTTCAGACTACCTTTCCATTTTTCTGCAAGTGCCGCACACTTTCCGTCATTTTCAATCGTCACCGGAAGTTTATATCTTTGTTCCAGTAATTGCACGACCGGAACTTCACTAAAATATGCCAACATTCCTCCGGTCACACAGTAGCCTTTCCGGCTGTCCAACATTCCCGGCATACTGACAGCAATTCCTTCTATTTGTTTCTGATACTTTTCTACAACAACATCCAGTCTCTGCAAAAAGTCTTCCAGCGTATGATCCACATATCCCGCGTCGGAAATTTGCCTCTTTCCAATATCTTGGCACTTTCATTCATAAGCGCATATTTTACAGCTGTACCGCCTGCATCAATCACCAGATATTTCTTCATCTTACCCTCACCCTTACTATCCAAAATTGATCGCCAGTTTTGCAAAAAAGTCTTCTAACGTCAATCTGACTTCCGCTGTTTTATAAAGCTGATCTTTCGATAATCCTGCCCGTGAATATAGGTCATGTCATCAGCCACTCTCGGTGCCGGTATCATCTCATAGCTTACTTTTTCCAGTTCCTCCATAAGAACTGCCACAGTCGCCTGATCTCCCAGCCCCCATACTTCTCCATGAGGCCATGCCATATTGTAAACTGCCGCCTTATGATTAAATTCTTCTAACTGCTCAAACAAATATTTGCCTACTTTTCCACATGGATGCACTTTCAACTGCAATTCTGCCAGTGAAACACCAAACTGTTTATATACATCCATTGGAATTTGCCATAGTTCCGCTTTTGAAGCAAAAATTACATTTGCCGCATGAATATCCATCATCAGATTAAATTCAAATCCTCCATTCGGATAGGCGGCTCCTCCGATCCAGATAATCGTAATCCTTTCTGCAATTTCCGGACAGATCAGCAAAGCAGATGCCACATCCGTAACAGCTCCCTGACAAGCAATATACAATGGTCTTTCATCCACTTTCAAAGCTTCTTCGATAATAAATCTGGCGCCCTCTGATTCTACCGGAGTCTGCTCGTCTTCCATTCCCTTTGAAGCGCCCAGAGCTACCGGATATTCTCCTTCTATCCCCATCAGCTCCATCATCCTGATTACTTCATCATAGCTTGCTTTTGCAGTATTCTCCTCTCCGTATTCCTGGGGATTTTTACAAAAATGTCCCGCTACGATTCCCCGCACATCAAACTTGGGAGTCATCAGATGGTGTGCAAGCGCAACTGATCATCCGCCTCATTTTTACAATCCGTATGAACAATCACTCTTATTTTTTTATTTTCCGGTACTTGATATGCATACTTCCACATACGCTTCTCCTCCTTATCTTTTCCGCTTTCAAAACAGATTTTCTATCCTTTATTCTGCCAGTTTTTTTCTCCGCTCTTTCAATTCACGTTCCATCTGGTCGTACTGTTTATCCAGATCATAGAAATACATCACAACAATACTTGCGATATTTGCAATAATCGGAAGAATAACAAATGCAAATAGAATTGCCATATTCGCTTTTGATGACTGCACTGCCGCCGTTCCGTCATAAGCTCCCCATGCAAGCAAACCTGCTACAATCGCACTCGCACATGCACTGGAAACTTTATTGGAAAATCCATTGACTGCCATCTGTGTTCCTGCAAGATTTCTTCCGCTCTGCCATTCTCCATAATCTGCCACATCTGCCAGCATAGAAAAATACATGTTGGAACGAAATCCCATTCCGAATCCCATCATTCCCACTCCCAGGAATACAATCACTACATTGCTGCCGCCTATCCAGATGATCAAAGACCCCAAAATCTGAATCAAAGTTCCCACAATCGAGATATTTCTTTTACTGTATTTTGCATTGAGACGTGCTGCAATCAACATTGAAAAAATCGGAACAATCGTTGTGATCGTCACTGCCACAGAAGTCATCATCTCATTTCCCACAATATACTTGAAGTAATATGCAATCGCTGCAAACATGCCAAGATATCCCAAAAATAAAAAGAACGTATAGGTAATCATTAACATATATGGTTTGTTTTTTATCAGATATCCAATGTCTTTGATAATACTTGTTTTTTCATTTGTTCTTGGCGGCAGATTGATTTCACGAATACTTGCCACACAGATCAGCATGATCAAAAACACCATGATCCCAAACACAATATTTGTATTTCTATATCCCAGCGCCTGATTTCCATGTCCCAGTTTTTCAATCAGCCACAATGCCATAGATGCAGATGTCAAAGATCCAAGGTTCGAAAAAATTGTTCTTGTAGTGGCAATTTTAGTACGTTCTGTGGCATCTGCACTCAAAGTCGGCAAAATGGATCCCATCGGAATATTTACCAGCGTATATCCAAAAGAGAAAATAATATATGTAATATACGCCCATGCCAGTTTTCCACCTGTTGAAAAATCAGGTGTCGTAAATACTAGTACCATTCCAATCGCAAGTACCGGAGCACCTGCCAGCATCCACGGTCTGTTTCGTCCCATTTTGGTGTTGGTCCGGTCAACCAGTGCTCCAACCATATAATCCGTAAATGCATCAATAAATTTTGTAATCAAAAACATAAACGCAGCGCTTGCCGCTGGTATTCCTGCCACATCGGTATAAAAAATAAGCAGATATGTGTTTACCATTAAATATGCCAGATTGCAGGCATAATCTGAAATTCCAAACCCTATTCTCTGACGCCAGATAAATTTTTTGCTGTTTGTTCCTATTCCTTTCATCATCACTATATTTCAATCCTTTCCTCTGTACTTTCCTAGATGACCGGCCGGTTCATTTGATGATGCTATCATATCTGCTTTCGTCTTTTTTCTATATCATATTTCTGCTTTATTTATTATATTTCCATCATTTTTATTAAATTTCTTCTCTTGAAACAAATTCCGGACTTTTATAGTAATCCCTGTACTGCTTCGGCGTCATATTCTTATGCACCTTAAATACCTTTCCAAAGTGGCTCTGAGAGGAAAAGCACAGATACTCGCTGATCTCTGTTAAAGATGCTTCTGAATATTTCAATAGATTTTCAGCTCTTTCAATCCGCATGTGCATACTATATTCCTGAATACTCTCCCCTGTTTCTTTTTTAAATATTCTGGATAAGTGGCTTTCACTGATCCCCAATGCCTTCGCAATATCCGATATATAAATCTTCTGGTGATAGTATTTCCGTATATATTCCTTACACTGCTCCGTATATCTGGAGTTTGCTCTTTTCGCTCTTTCTTCTACAACCAATTTTGCAAAATCATACAAACTCCTTTTCCTATATTCAAAAATTTCTGTCATTCTTTTGCACTGGTCTATCTTATTGATATAAAGATCACTGAGCTTATACGCTTTGGCAGGAACTGCCCCACCTTCGATTGCTGCTCTTGTTGCCAACGTAATCGAACAAATCCCCAGATTTCTTTCGTTTCGAATCTCATTTTCCGAGAGCTTTCCCGCAGTACTTGCCAATAATTCTACTGCCCCTACTACCTCCTCCAGATTTCCCTCACGAATATAATCCATCGTTTTTACTTCTTCCTGATAAGTATGATGATATATATCCTCTATATCTATTCTTACATCCGCTTCAAGTCCAATCTCCTGTTTCTCGATCAGACCATTCGCATCCAAAATTTCTTCATCTTCGTATTTCTCCTCAATTTTTATATAAGATAAAAGCTCCAATAAAGCTAACAGATTCTGCAGTTTTAGTTTGGGCGGACACTGTTCATTTTCTATCTGATAAGCTTTACAGTATCGGTGTATCTCTACATAAGACATATCCTCAATACAGATTGGTCCCAGCAGAAGCATCTTCGTCATTTTTTCTCTCATCCCACAAAAAATCACTTTATTCTCATCCTGATAAATCACCGGTGTTTTCTGGTTCATGATCCGATTTTTCAGAAGTTCGCGAAGTTCTTCTGATAATATCAGTGGATTGCTTTGCTCTGCTAATACCCCATAACAACTGATTTCATCCGTTTCACAATCCCATTCAAAAATTTTTATATTTGTCATAATACTGATCTTCGTATATAAATACTCCATTTTCTTATCCTCTCAATAGGAGAGAGGAAGAATAAATTTCCTGCCCCTCTCATTGAACGTACGTACGGGTCTCGTATACGGCTCTACAACTTATATTCCTACTTTAACTATAGCAATCCAAGCAATTACTGCACATAATTACACGAACGAAACCACCCTAAACAATGATATCATATCACAATCTGAAGTTTCGGATGTCATTCTGACTCAGGCTGATTTCCCGCATTCCCTTTTCCAGACGGTAAACAATACTTGTATTGACCGAAAAGCATTCTGCGATTTCCTTTGCATTGTATGTCTTATCCCGGCTTCGATGAGTAATTTACGTGCTCGTATAACATAATAATCACCTTTTAACTTTATCATAAACCCGTTGTCAAGTGTATGCAGTATTATTTTGGTTTGCTATAGTTTACCAGGACCAAAGAGTACTTTGGCAGGCATATAAAAATTGAAATTATACATGACAGCTTAAAATCTGTATGGTAAAATATGATTATAAATAAATCGAGATTTTACCAGAATAAAAGAAAGGTTAGTGAAAACATATGAATAAAGAAATGAAAGGGAAAAGGATTATTTTGCGTGAACAAAGAGAAGAAGATGCGCCATTTTTTGCCTATTGGTTCAATCAGCCGCAAGTCATGTTTCAATGCGGCTTTGAGAAGCCTACCGATGAAGAAGAGGTAAAAACTTGTATTAATGTGGACCATAAATCGGAAAACTCGGTTTGGTTCACGATTACAGACCTCGACGGCAATATAATAGGTGAGACTGGTCTGCTCCGGATGTTTCCTGCATGGCACCAAACCGATCTTACGATTATCATTCCCGATCCAAAGATGCAGCATAAAGGATACGGGACAGAAGCAATTCGTATCATGCTTGATATGGCCTTCAATAGGTATGAAATGCATCGTGTCTCAATCGGAGTCGTAGGATTGAATACAGATGCACTGGAATTCTACAAAAAATCGGATTCAAGCAGGAAGGTATTCTGGAAGAGGCATATTACTACAACAATGAATACAGCGATTTTATTATGATGCGAATTCTCAGTCACGAATGGAAATAATGGACAAATTCTAATTTAAAGGGGCTGTCGCACTAAGTTCATGAACTTAGTGCGACAGCCCCTTTAAGAATCTTCACATTTAAATTCTCAGAAATTTATTTTGACTCTTTCATAGATTTCACGCGATCCTGGATCGTCTTATTGAAATTCTCAATCTTACGCTCATAAGACGTATTCATATATTTTGACTGCAGCATAAAATCTGCTGTAGAAAGGTTGTTCGCGATCGGAATATCATAAACAACCGCGATTCGAAGCAGTGCTTTTACATCTGGATCGTGAGGCTGTGCTTCCAGAGGATCCCATAAAAAAATCATAAAATCGATCTGTCCTTCCACAATCTTTGCTCCGATCTGCTGGTCTCCTCCGAGAGGACCGCTGCAGTATCCTTTCACAGGAAGTCCCGTACGCTCTGAGATCAGTTTTGCCGTTGTTCCTGTTCCGCACAGGAAATGTCCTTTCAAAATCTCTTTATTTCTGTCACACCAGTCTACAAGTTCTTTCTTTTTTCCATCATGAGCAACCAGCGCAATGTGCTTTGCCTTGCCGATTTCCATGGTCACAAAATTATCATTCAGCATCTTTTTTCCTCCTGTCTTTTACCTTCACTGTGCAGCTTCATCCGTCTACGCCATCTGTTCCATGGAATCAAAACGGATGGCTGCGATCAGACCGATTATCACAGTTACTATCATACTATAAATCAGAGCGATTGGAAAGACTAAATCCATACTTATAAAGATTCCTGCCAGCGCTGCGGCCATCACCCCGATTCCCAGCACGAACATCTGGAAAAACGCTCTCACCACATCCTGTCCGGTACGTCCAAGCACATCTCCCACCACGCACTGTGCCAGCACCTTACTGTACATCCGGTTCGCCTGAAGTATCGTGTAGATCAAGATCCCCAGGATTACTTCCCACACATTTACCTGCCACAAGATTCCGATGGGCACACAGAGTAAAACTCCATCTACAAATGCTTTCACATGTTCCATCAGTGTCGAGTACCACAGCTTTTTCACCGGACTGTCCGGAATCAGATAAAGATAGGGGGTTTTAATCTCAGTCTCCCACTTTCCAAGATATCCGCTGAAGATCAGAGTCATATATGCCAGAATTCCAAGCAGAAAAATCTGAGGGATCCCGCTTTCCTGTGCTGTCTCTCGCATCGCAAATGCCATAACGATGCCTATCACGAGATTCAAAAGTGTCATCTTCGAGAAAATAAACGTTCTTTCTTTTCGATATTCCAAAAGCTGGCGGTAAAAGATTGCCTTTGCTCCGACTGCCTGATAACGGACTGTCATATGGCGGAATTTTTTCTTCTTCTCCTCCAGCCCCATGACCATTTCGCCGTTTTTCTTCCGCCTGATCATTTCTGCATAGGTATCTGCAAATTTTGCCGCGTCCTCATAATAATCTCCATTACACGGCATCCGGTATGCCAGGATCACAAACAGGATCGTCGTCAGAATGTACAGAACCATCCTGCAGCATTGAGCAGATCCGGACTTAAAAGAATCAGATGAAATGCGGAAATCTCCCATCCGATAATTGGAATCATCCGCAGAATCGGCCAGTCAAAAAATGCAGAAACTGTTGCAAAAGATACACCTTTTTTCCAGAAATACAGAACGATCAGTCCTGTAACCATAAGCAGAAACACCTTGATCCCAAGGCCGATCCATTCTCTTGCCTTCTCCGAAATCCGTTCACTGGAATACAGGCAGACCATCAGGCTGATCTCCAGTGCCAGATTACAGATACAGATTCCCGCAAACAGCAGAATTCTCCACAGACTGACATCAAAAACTGTAATTCCTGCGATAATAAATATCAGAAAGAACACCACACTGCTCAGATAATTCATCCAGGCTCCATGGATCAGCACGACCTTTGGGTCCACAGGCGCATTGAAAATAAAATGTGCATGTGCCGGGCGGAAAAGAATTCCTTTTCTGGATGCATATGACATAAAATTCAGCAAAAACAAATACAATGACCAGACTGTCAGAATGATCACCATTCCTTTTGCACTGTCAAACTTCATCTGCACTGCTAATTCTGCCAGCATCACAGCCAGAAAAACAGCATATGCCGCACAGGCTAACACAACCAGAAGTGTGAGCGGCTTTTTCACTGCTTTTTTCAAATTGTTGATCATACTTCGTTTTGTCAGATACAATAGCGCTCTCACGATTTTTCACCACCTGTCATTTCAAAGAACAGCGCATCCAGATCCTTGTCTCCCACCTCATCCTTCCGGTAAGAACCAATGATCTTACTCTTTTCCATCACAAACATCATATCCCACAGCTCTTCTACCATCTCCAGCATATGCGTGCTGATCAGTACTGTAACTCCGAGAGCTTTTTGTTCCAGCACGACCTCCTTAAGCTCTTTAATCGCTTTTGGATCCAGCCCCACCATCGGTTCATCCAGAAGCAGCACTTTCGGCCTGATGGCAAGCGCACAGCAGATACTCACCTTCTGCATCATTCCTTTGGACAGCTCATTTCCCAGTTTATCCTGCTTGTCATCCAGGTCAAACCGGGCAAGCAGCGCTTCCACCTCTTCATCGTAATCCCGCTGTTGTAAGCTTTTCTCATGTATTCAATGTGTTCTCTGACGCTGAGTGCATCAAACATGGCAGGCATCTCCGGAACATAGGCAAACTGTCTCTTTGCCTCCACACTTCTGGCAGGAAGTCCCTGAATTCCGATCCGCCCTGATACCGAAGCAGACCTGCGATACTTTTGATGATCGTCGATTTTCCGGCTCCGTTTGGTCCCAGAAGGATCCCGACTGTACCATCCGGTACAAAAAAACTGACCTCATCCACCGCCAGAGACTTTCCATAGGATTTACTTAATTTCTGAACTTCCAGCATATCATTTCCTCCATCGTGTTTTACACAGCTCACAGCCTGTCTGTGCAGGCACAGCAGCTGTCTGACGGGCTTATCATTACTGGTCACACCAATTACGGCTTATCACGCAAAAAAGATTCCCGTTCATTGTACTGTTGATTTGATACAATAATACGAGAATCTTTTCTGTTTGTCAACTCTTTATTCGTCTGCTTTTTCCTGTGTATACAATTTGAACAATGCCTGTGTTCCCTCATCTCCAAGGCCTTCTGCCTGCAGCTCTTCATACTCTGCCAGCACCTGACTTAAGACATTGAGATCCAGACCGCTTATATTGGATTCGATCAGCGCCAGTTTCATATCTTTGATAAAATGCTTCATAAAGAAGCCCGGGCGGTAATCTCCTTCCAGAATCTTCGGTCCGAACAGATCCAGCTGACGGCTTCCTGCCGCACCTGTAGACACAGAATGAAGCACTGTCTGCAGATCCAAACCTTTCGCCTGTGCATAAGCAAGTGCTTCACATACTCCGGAGAGCGCGCCTGCGATCATGATCTGGTTCGCCAGCTTACAGTGCTGTCCGCATCCTGCTGCTCCCTGGTAGTTAATATTGGTTCCCATTGCTTCAAACAGAGGCATACATGCTTCAAAATCTTCTTTGTCTCCACCTACAAGGATAGAAAGTGTTCCTGCTTTTGCGCCGGTATCTCCTCCGGTTACCGGGGCATCCAGAACATGAAATCCCCGCTTATTCCCCTCTTCATAAATCTTTTGGGCAATCTGCGGACTGGTGGTTGTCATATCGATCAGATACGCGCCTTCTTTTGCGCTGTCCAGAATATTCCCCTGATCGAAATACACTTCTTCCACGTCCTGCGGAAATCCCACAATGGTGATCACTGCCTCACAGTCTTTCACGCAGTCTGCAATGCTGTCATGAAAGGTCACACCCTCTGCGATCACATCTTCTACCTTTGCTTTTGTTCTTGCATAAATGTGCAGATCAAATCCTGCCTTTTTCAAATTCCGCACCATGGATTTTCCCATGATCCCGACTCCGATAAACCCGATCTTTTTCATTTTATTTTCCCTCACTATTGTTTTTCTACAACTTCACCCTGTTTTTTATAAATGCTTTTCGCCGGTACAAATCCTCTCACAGAAGAAAGCGGATAAATGTTCGTATGGCTTCCCACAACGGTTCCCGGATTTAAGACACTTCCGCATCCCACTTCTACTTCATCGCCAAGCATCGCTCCGAATTTTTTCAATCCGGTCTCGATTTCACCTTCCGGTGTTTTTACAATTACCAGCTTCTTGTCTGACTTCACATTGGATGTAATAGATGCAGCACCCATATGCGATTTGTATCCGAGAATTGAGTCTCCCACATAATTGTAATGCGGAACCTGCACTTTATTGAACAGGATCACATTCTTCAGTTCTGTCGAATTTCCGACTACTGCCCCCTCTCCCACGATTGCATTTCCACGGATAAACGCGCAATGTCTGACCTCTGCTTCTTTTCCGATGATCGCCGGTCCCGTAATGGATGCGCTTTTTGCTACTTTCGCTGTTTTGGCGATCCAGATATTCTCTCCCTGTTTTTCATATTCCTCTTCGCTGAGTGTATTTCCCAGTTCCACAATAAACCGGGAGATTTTCGGAAGCACTTCCCACGGATAGGTCACTCCCTCAAAAATATCTTTTGCAATTGTCTCATCCAATGTATAAAGTTCTTTTACTGTCAGTTCTTTCATAAATTAACTCTCTCCTTTTTGATTCTCTTTTTTGCGCGATGTCCGGTTTGACGATACCGGTTTTTTATAATATTTTGCAGCTGCATCGTAAAATCCTTTCAGCTGATATTGATTGTTCAGCCGCTTTACGCCTTCTGTCCTGCTGATAATAAAATGATCCAGCTTCTGCATATACTCATCCGGAGTGATCTCTCCGTCTGCCACATACGTCAGTCCTTTCTCCCAGCTGGCCGTCAGTTCCGGATTCAAAAGCGAACGAATGGACTGGTTCACCACATCATACACCATCTCTCCCTGAAGAGTCGGAGTGATGATCTGGGTCTTCTTATTCAGGCTCAGATATTTGATATGGATCAGCTTTTTCAGAATTTCCGCTCTGGTGGCACTGGTTCCGATACCGCTTCCCTTGATCTGGCACGCAGCTCTTCATCCTCGATCAACTGCCCCGCGTTTTCCATTGCAAGGATCATGGATCCTGAATTGTAGCGCTTCGGCGGAGAAGTCTCTCCTTCCTTCACATCCAGCGCACAAACCGGCAGGACTGCTCCCTTTTTCAGATTCTGCACCACCTGGAAAAATTGTGGATCCATGCTCTGTTCTCCTCCATTTTGCGGAATTCCACTACTTTCAGATACCCTTCTTCTGCCAGAACCTTAAAATTCGAGAAAAAGCTCTCCTCCCGTATCTTTACAGTCACCGCTACTTTCTGATATACAGCGGGCGGATAAAAAATACTCAAAAACCGTTTTACAACACAGTCATACACATTCCTTGCCGCCTGGGAGACCGACGAAAGTGCCGAAAGTCCCTGTCCGGTCGGAATGATCGCATAATGATCGGTAATCTGTTTATCATTGACATAACGGGTCTTTACCAGGTTCTTATACGTTTCCATAGCCGCGATTTCTTTTAAATATACTGCCACGGGCCCGTATTTTGACAGCCCGTTCAGATTTTTACTGATTTCCTTTGCAACAGCAGTAGACAACACTCTGGCATCTGTTCTCGGATAGGTCACCAGCTTCTTTTCGTATAATTCCTGCACGATCCGCAGTGTCTCATCCGGACTGATCTTAAACCGCTTGGAACAATCATTCTGCAGTTCCGCAAGATTATAAAGAAGCGGTGGGTTCTTCTTCTCTTTCTTCTTTTCGATCGCCGCTATCTGTCCTGTGACAGGCTCTTTCTCCTTCAGATATGCGATCAGCTCCTGCGCCTTTTCTTTTTGTTTGAATCCATTCTCTTTGTACAGGTCAAAGGATTCGAAATAGCGGGAGCCTTTGACCGCTTTCCATTCTCCCTCAAATGTTTTTCCCTCAGCTTCCAGAGTCGCAAGCACACGATAAAATGGTGTTTTTACAAATTCACGGATTTCCTGCTCTCTTCGCACTACCATCCCAGCACGCAGGTCATCACCCGTCCCACTGAGACTACCGCATACTTTGTCTTCAAATATCCGGAAATACTGTTTCCGTATTTTAATGTCAGAAGTCTGGAAAAATTAATCCCCATCAGATAGTCCTCTTTTGCGCGGAGATAGGCCGAAGCGCTCAGATTATCATACTCTGATAAGTCCTTTGCCTGCCGGATCCCGCGAAGAATCTCCTCCTCCGTCTGCGAATCGATCCAGACCCGTTTTCTTTGTTTTCCTGTCACATGTGCTTCCTGCTCCACCAGCCGGTAGATATACTCTCCTTCCCGTCCGGAGTCGGTACACACGTAGATCGTGTCCACATCCTGTCTGTTTAAAAGGGAGCTGACGATCTGGAACTGCTTTGCCACTCCCGGGATCACTTCATACTGAAACTCCTGCGGAAGAAACGGCAGTGTGTTCAAACTCCATTTTTTCAGTGCCGGATCATACACTTCCGGATAACTCATGGTCACTAAATGTCCCACACACCAGGTTACGATGCTTCTTCTGATTCCAGATACCCGTCCTTTCGCTTTGCATTTAATTTTAAAGCCTTTGCAAACTCCTGCGCCACACTTGGCTTTTCTGCGATATATACTGCTTTCCCCATTCTTATTTATACAATCATCTTTCTGTTTATTCTATTCTTTCTGAAACAACCGTCTCATCTTCTGAAGAAACGTCTGTTTCTGTGGTTTCTTCTCCACTCGTTTTGCCATCAGTGCTTCTTTCATGAAGATTTCCTGTGAATTGATGGCTTTTCCTTCTACCTTCTTTTTGCGGTAGGTTCCGTCACTTGTCATCACTCTTGCTTTGACATTATCTGCAAGCATTACATGCAGGTTTCTCACCAGCCGTTTTTTGATCTCCTCGTTGAGAATCGGACATGCCACTTCCACCCGTTTCTCCGTGTTTCTGGTCATCATATCCGCAGAACCGATGTACACTTTCTGCTCTGCTCCCGTGCCGAACACAAACACTCTCGGGTGTTCCAGATAGCGGCCTACAATACTGGTCACAGTCAGATTCTCTGTCTCTTGTGCAATTCCCGGCAGAATACAGCAGATTCCACGCACGATCAGATCCACCTTCACACCTGCTCTGGAAGCCTCTGCCACCTTCCGGATAAAATCCATATCCGTCACAGAATTCATCTTCATCACAATCCGTCCCTGTTCACCCTTTTGAATCTCTTCATCCATCAACGCCAGAATCTTCTGCTTCAAACTGGTCGGAGATACGATCAGATTCTTATAGGTTCCATCCAGATTGCCAATGGACATATTCTTAAAAAATACTGCTGCATCCTCTCCGATCGACTGATTCGCAGTCATCAGCGAATAATCCGTGTACAATTTTGCGGTCTTCTCATTGTAATTTCCGGTTCCGATCTGTGTGATATATTTGATCTCATTTTTACTGCGGTATGTAATCAGACAAATTTTGGAATGTACTTTATATCCGTCAAACCCATAAAGTACCCTGCAGCCGGCCTCTTCCATCCGTTCTGACCATTCAATATTATTCTGCTCATCAAACCGGGCCCGCAGCTCGATCAGAGCGGTCACTTCTTTTCCATTTTCTGCCGCTGCACACAGATATTCTACCAGTCTTGTCTTTTTGGCAAGACGATAGATCGTGATCTTAATGGTCATCACATCCGGATCTGTAGATGCCTCTTTGATCAGCTTCAAAAACGGATCCATGCTTTCATATGGATAGGACAGAAGAATGTCCCGTTTCTTTACCTGAGCCATCACGCTTCCTTCTCCACCTGTGCGGCAGGCTGTGGAGCAAATGGTACATCAACCAATGATCGTTTCATGGAAACAGGTACTTTATCCATAATTGAAAAGATATAATCCAGTTTCATCGGAATTTTCGTTCTAAAAATGCAGGCAGGCGTAATTTTGAATTTCTCACAGAGATATTTCTCTGTCTCTTTATTCAGCGGATTGGCCACTTCCAGACGTACCACTGCCATTCTTCTGCGCTTATTCAATGTCTCCTTCATTATATAGCGAAAGTCTTCATTGTCCGCATAGTTCTCATCGTCAGGAGAAATGTCCGCATTTCTTGTGACACGGATGTATGTGATATCCGATACCTGATACTGTTCAAACACAAGATCCAGATACTCCATGATCACTTTTTCCATCCGGATATAACGAATGTCATGTCCCGGCAGATAAATCACATCTGAAATAAACTGAGGAACAGGAACGATCCCCATCATTTTTTTCTCTTCAAAACGAAGCGTTGCGATCACATACAGTTCTTTATTGAGCAAATGTGGAAACGGATGATTTGCGTCTACGATCTGTGGGGAAAGCAGTGGAAGCACCTGTTCTTTGAAATAATGTTTGACATACTTTTTTTCCTGTGCCTCCAGCTCTTTGAAATCCAGCCCACAGACCCCGTATGGATGCAGCTGTTTTTTTATCTCCGCATACGTCTTATCCCGCTCTTTATAAAGCGGGGCCACTGCCTCATAAATCTTATCTAACTGTTCTTTCGGAGTCATCCCCGATCTGCTGTCTAATGTCTTGCTGTCCACAGATGCCATATCGTAGAGACTTCCTACCCGAATCATAAAAAACTCATCCAGGTTACTGGTGAAGATCGATACAAATTTCATCCTCTCCAGAAGCGGAACACTTTCATCTTGCGCTTCTTCCAGCACTCTCTGATTAAAGCGCAGCCACGACAATTCCCTGTTCTGTGTGTAATTCAAAATTTCTTTTTTCATATGTTTCTCCTTCTGCCGGTTTCACATGAATACTCCACATTGTATCATGTTTTCCATGCAAAATATACCTATTTTTCGAGATACTCCATGAGACGGTCATACTCTCTTTCCATCAGATCATATCCGTGATGATAAAATGCCATCAGATGCTCCTGACTTCTCTCCAGTCTGGACACCGGCTTTACCTGCGGCCGGATCACAAAAATCTTGCCTTCTCTCTCCAGATTCTCCAGCTCATTCAGCGTCCGGTTGTAATACGGTGCACGCCGCAAAAGAGTCCGCAGAAGATTCGGATAAGATCTGTAGGCTCTGCGATACATTCTCTCCACCGCTTTTGAAACCGCCTTCTTGCGATATCCCCGATTTCTTGTCAGAACAACGATGATCTTCTCATTTCCAATATCCATCGCTCTCCGAATCGGAATGGAATCCGCAAGTCCTCCATCCAGATACGGGATCCCATCGATATTTACGATCGGACAAAGCAGCGGCATACTGGAGGATGCCCGGCAGATTTTCATCAGCCTGTCGGGATCCTGCGCCTCATCCATGTACTCCGCTTTTCCCGTCACACAGTTTGTCGTGACCAGCTCACAGTTCATCTCTGACTGAAAATAAGTATCAAAATCAAAAGGATAAATCTGTTTTGGATAAATATCAAAAATCATATCCATATTCATCAGACTTTTTTCTTTTATAAATTTACGCACCCCGTAATAATAGGACAGATTCTTATCTGTGGGGATCATACAGTCTCTTGTCCGTCCGGGCTGCCTTGACACATAGTCCACCGCATTGCAGGCTCCTGCCGAAACACCGATCACATGAGAAGTGTAAAACTCCTGCTCCATCAGATAATCCAGTACTCCCGATGTAAATACGCCTCTTGTTGCTCCGCCTTCTAATACCAAAGTTGCTTTTTGCATATCCATCCCTCACTTTCTTTGTTCCATTATATACTTTTTCCACTTTTTCGCAAACTCCTAATCCTGTTAAATTTGCAAAAACACAATATTTCTTTGTTTATTTCATAGAAAGCATACTCCTGACCTTGCCATGTCGTGGGTTCTCATGTTAAGATAAGCGTTGGAATTATTACTTTATATAATAAATAAGGAGTAAAAAATATGATTAGTGCAAACAATGTCACTCTGCGCGTCGGGAAAAAAGCGCTGTTTGAAGATGTCAATATTAAATTTACCGAAGGCAACTGTTATGGTATGATCGGAGCCAACGGTGCCGGAAAATCTACTTTTTTAAAGATTTTGTCCGGACAGATCGAGCCTACCAAAGGGGAAGTAAACATCACTCCCGGAGAGCGTCTTTCTTTCCTGCAGCAGGATCACTACAAATACGATGAATATCTGGTACTGGACACCGTCATCATGGGGAATGCACGTCTGTACGAGATCATGAAAGAAAAAGAAGTCATCTATGCAAAAGAAGATTTCACAGACGAGGACGGAATCAAAGCAAGTGAGCTGGAAGCGGAATTTGCAACCATGAACGGCTGGGAGGCAGAATCTGACGCTGCAACTCTGCTCAACGGACTCGGCATTGAAACAGACCTCCACTACAAATACATGAAAGACTTAAAGGGTGCAGAAAAGGTAAAGGTTCTTCTTGCTCAGGCTTTGTTCGGTAATCCTGACATCCTGCTTCTTGACGAGCCGACCAACCACCTGGATCTGGATGCGATCGCATGGCTGGAAGAGTTCCTGATCAACTTTGAGAACACAGTCATTGTGGTATCCCATGACCGTTACTTCTTAAACAAGGTCTGCACACAGATCGCGGATATCGACTATGGAAAGATCCAGCTCTATGCCGGAAACTACGACTTCTGGTATGAATCCAGCCAGCTTCTGATCCGTCAGATGAAAGAAGCCAACAAAAAGAAAGAAGAAAAGATCAAAGAACTGCAGGACTTTATTTCCCGGTTCAGCGCCAATGCTTCCAAATCCAAACAGGCAACATCCAGAAAACGTGCCCTGGAAAAAATTGAACTGGATGAGATCAAACCATCCAGCCGTAAATACCCTTACATTGATTTCCGTCCAAACCGTGACATCGGAAACGAAGTACTGACCGTGGAAGGACTTTCCAAAACCATCGACGGAGTCAAGATTCTGGACAACCTGACATTTACACTGAACCACGATGACAAAGTTGCATTTGTAGGCGGAAATGAGCTTGCAAAAACAGTTCTGTTCAAAATCCTGATCGGTGAGATGGAACCGGATGAAGGTACTTACAAATGGGGAATCACGACTTCACAGGCTTACTTCCCGAAAGACTTCGGCGGAGAGTTCGATAACGATTACACCATCACAGAATGGCTGACACAGTACTCTGAAAACAAGGATGCCACCTATGTGCGGGGGTTCCTCGGAAGAATGCTCTTCTCCGGAGAAGATGGTGTGAAGAGATTAAAAGTCCTCTCCGGTGGTGAGAAGGTACGCTGCCTGCTCTCCAAGATGATGATTTCCGGCGCAAATGTTCTGTTATTAGATGAACCTACCAACCATCTGGATATGGAATCCATCACTGCGCTCAATAACGGTATGATCAAATTCCCGGGAGTACTCTTATTTACTTCCCGTGACCACCAGATCGTGCAGACGACTGCAAATCGTATCATGGAGATCGTACCGGGCGGAAAACTGATCGATAAGATCACAACTTATGACGAATATCTCGAAAGCGATGAGATGGCAAGAAAGCGCCAGACTTACACTGTCGAGACAGAAGAGGAAGATTAGAACATTAAAAATACGGAAAGAATCCCCGGATGTTGGGTTCTTTCCGTATTTTTGTTTTAATAATATATTTTGTCTTCTTCGATAATTTGGGGGATGCCTCCCTCTACTTCCACAATCGTCACCGCACAGTTCTTTGGCACTCCCATCTGCCAGAATTTTGCCGGACTCCATTCATTTTTCATGCAGTTTTTCATTGCCGTGACTGCAGCACCATGCGTCGAAAGCAAAATTATCTTGTCCTGCAACTCTGGATTTTGATATAATGCTTTCAGAAAGCCGTCCACTCTCTCCATCAACTGTCCAACGGACTCACCATCTCCCTTTGGGACGTAATTTGCAGTATCATCAAAGAACTTCACAAACTCCGCACTCTGCGGATCCAGGCCTTCTCCTCTATACACAATGCCTTCATAATCACCAAAGCAGATCTCCTGTATCCGAGGTTCCTCGATCAAGGGAGTCTTTCTCCCCTGCAAAACAATCTGTGCTGTTTCTTTTGCTCTGGATAAAGGGGATGTATACGCCAGATCAAAAGGAATCCCCCGCAGTCCTTCTGCTGTTTTTTCTGCCAGTTCTCTTCCATATGCATTGAGGGGAATATCTGCTCTCCCCTGCACTTTCTTCGCTTTATTCCAATCCGTTTCACCATGTCGTACCATATATAATTTCACAGTTGTTTCCCTCCTAAGATATGTTCTTTTATCCGATCACTCTGTCCCTTAGTATACGCATATTTCCTGTCTCCCGTCAACCGTTCTTTATTCCTTCCCGCTTGCAAATTCGCCTGATTTTGTCTATAATAATGGCACATAAAAAAACAAGGAGATTACCATGGAAAAAATTACAAGCTTTACAATCGATCACATCAAACTGACTCCGGGACTTTACGTTTCCAGAAAAGATCTTGCAGGAGATACCCCGGTTACCACGTTTGATATCCGTATCACAAATCCCAATGAAGAACCTGTTCTAAATACTGCAGAAGTACATACCATCGAGCATCTTGCCGCTACCTTTCTTCGCAACCATGCAGAATATGGCCCAAAAACACTCTATTTCGGACCAATGGGATGCCGCACCGGATTCTATCTGCTTCTTATCGGTGATTATGAATCCTGCGATATTCTTCCTTTGATGAAAGAGATGTTTGCTTTTATCGCATCTTACGATCAGGAAGTTCCCGGAGCCTGTGCAAAAGACTGCGGAAACTTTCTGGATATGAATCTGCCGATGGCAGATTTGTTGCACGAAAATACCTGACTCAGGTTTTGAATAAAATCACCGAAGAGCAACTCGTTTATCCACAATAGAACAGGAGCATATCATGGGGAAAAAACAAACATTTGCATCTGATACTTCCCAGCGAAGTATCACCGACTGGATTCGTGCACTCCTGGTTCTTCTTTTGGGGCTGATCATTGCGCATCTTGGTGTTACGCTCTTTTTGCTCTCGGCACTTGGCACCGATACTTTCACAGTATTTATTCAGGGGTTATCCCGGGTTGCAGGATTGTCTGTCGGAACTGTGCACGTCATTGTTCTGTGTATTTTGATGGTTCTGATGTTGTTAACAACCAAAGGATATGTCAAACCCGGAACCATTGTCTGTGCATTTTGCGGAGGCCCTATCATTGACTTTTTCACTTGGTGTTTCAAAGAATACATCAATGCTTCTTCAGGAATGCCGGTTCGTATCATCAGCGTTCTGGTCGGATGTGCGATTCTCTCTTTGGGAATGTCTGTTGTAATCAACAGCAATGCCGGCACCGGACCGAATGACCTGGTTGCCATCATCCTCTCCGACAAACTCGAACGGATTGAATTTCGCTGGATACGAATGGGATGTGATGCTTTCTTTGTAAGCCTCGGATTTATCCTTGGCGGTACAGTTGGTGTCGGAACAATTATCGCCATTTTTCTGACAGGACCTATGGTTCAGTTTTGGCTTCCAAAAACAAAAGTTTTACTGCAAAAAATCAGAGTGTAAAGCATCATGCTTTACACCCTGATTTTTTATCACCTTTTTTTAAAACTTCCTGCCGGATATACAAAAAAGTTTTCTCCTCACCCTGTTTTGCCAACATGATCAACAGTTTTTCAAGCAGCGCTTCTGTTTCCTCATGCATCAGATACTGCCCTTTCCCTCCCAGGAAATAATCCAGAGGATCCCGGTCTGTATAGGCAGTTCCGCGATATACCTTGCTTGCAGCAATTCGGTCCAGAAACATCTCCACCACATAATTGACCGGCATTTTCATTCCTTCGAGCACGGCACCATGCGTTCCGTAATCAATCCAGTATTCATAATGATGCTTATTGCGCCCTTTATGATGCAGCCAGGCAGAAGAATACCCCTTTTCCTCCCGCTCTGCATTATTCGGACTTCTGGTTCCCTGGTAATATCGACACCCCACACGAAACTCTGTCCATCCGTATTTTGACAGATCATGGAGCAGCCCCTGTCTGTACAAACCTACCTGAAAGCATGCCTTCATCACAAGGAGCTTATGTTTTGTGATCGTACCAAAATGTCGGAGTGCGTTCATCTCTGAATTTCCTTTCTATCTGCCTTGCAGCAGAATTATTGTCCTTGCCTTTACCTCTATCATCTTCTGCTCTTTCAGACACTCTGCCTCATCTGGCACCTCTTCTGTTCCTGCAACCTGATACCATTTCATTTCCTTTTTCAGAGCCGGAAGAGCAAATTCGTGTGCTTCCCAGTGCATATTATATGCGACAAACCAAAATGTATCTTCCCAGCTGTAGAGAACTCCAAGCTGTCTGCTGACTACTGCATCCTGTACCTGCCATGCACTTTCTCCGTGATAAGAGACATCCGGAATCCCGCACGCTGTCCGATCCAGGCCAAGCAGTGCCTGTCTTTGATGAAAGACAGAATTGGATTTTCTAAGGGCGATCAATCGTTTCACAAATCGAAACAGATCTTCATAACTTTTCTGTCTTCCCCAGTTCAGCCATGCGGTCTCATTGTCCTGACAATACACATTGTTATTCCCATCCTGTGTGTTTCCAAACTCATCTCCCGCCAGAATGCATGGTGTTCCCTGCGAAAGCAGAAGCAGAAGAAAAGCATTCTTCATCTGATTTTTGCGAAGTGTCATCACACTTCTTTTTCTGCTTGGTCCTTCCGTACCGCAGTTCCAACTGTAATTATAATCCGGACCGTCCTGATTGCGCTCTCCGTTTGCCTCATTATGCTTCCCGTCATAAGAGACCAGGTCACAGAGTGTAAACCCTGTATGTGAAGTAATGTAATTACAGCAGCCGTCTTCTGGGGTCCGGCGGCAGAGCTGTCGTATCACTTCTCTGACCATGCCTTCATCTCCCTTTAAAAACCTGCGCATACTGTTCTGGAAGCCCTCTTCTTTTTTGAAGATCTTTGCTCCCTTTAAGATCGGATCCGCATTCAGACTGTCCCATGGCACATTGTAAGGATTCACCACAAACCCATCCACATGATACTCCAGAAGATAAAAACGAAGACATTCCAACGCAGTCTGGGGAAGAATCTTTTCTGTAAACGGCATTTCCAGAACAACTTCGATTCCTGCTTTGTGGCACGCTTTTACCAGATCTTTTAATTCTGTCTGTGCATCATCAAAAGCTGCATATGCGGCTTTCGGTGCAAAATAATATCCTGTGCCATAGCCCCAGTAATTCCGGTAGCTTCCCATATCTTCCTGAAACTCATACACCGGCATACACTGAATCTGATTGATGCCAAGCTCTTTCAAATATGGTAATTTTTCCCGGACACCCAGAAATGTCCCTTTATGCTTTACTCTGGAGGAAGAGTGCATCGTAAAGCCTCTTACATGCAGACTATACGCGATCACATCCTGCACAGGAATCTGTGGTCTTTTATCCCCTTCCCAGTCATATCCTCTCTGCAGAAATCTTCCTCTTATCTGATGCCGGTTGAATTCCCAGCCGGTACCGAACATTTTATGTCCCGCGATCTCTCTCACGTAAGGATCCAGACAGACCGTTCCGTCAATTCTGTAATTATACTCATACTGGGTTTCCTCCAGATCTTCCAGCGCCAGGAAGCGGACTTCTCCGATTCCTTCTTCTGCCGGCATTTCGATTACCTGATCTGGTTCGCTTTCGCCCTTTTTATACAAGAGCAGTTCGCAAGATACGTCTTTTGGAACACATACTGCAAGATTCACACTTCTGCCTCTTCTGGAAGCTCCAAAAGGCTGTGGATATCCTTCTGTTTTTTTCATATATTTATTCCTCACTGCCAGCCATTTGTTCCATACATCTCAACATTATCTTTCCCGATAAAAAATGTATCGATATACGTTGTTTTCTCATAATCCTCATCATTCAAAATAGCCTCGCCAATCTTTGCCGCCTGCTTTCCAACATTGATCGGAGACTGCGCTCCGGTCCCGGCGATCATTGACTTTTCATCTGTAAGTTCACTTTTCATCTCCGGTGAGCCGTCCACTCCATAAATCTTCAGACTGCTTTTTCCTGCCTCTTTTGCTGCCTGAAGTGCACCGAGTGCCATCTGATCATTTCCGCACATCACAGCATCTACCTGTGGATTTTCTGCCAAAATCTGTGCCATTTTCTCCTTTGCACTCTCCTTGGTGCCGCCGGCATCTGCACGCGCCACTACTTCAAATCCTGCATTTTTGATCGCTTCTTCAAATCCTGTGATACGCTCATTCACTGAGTTCTGGGACGGGCATTCCAAAAGCACTACTTTTCCGCCGTCCGGGCACTGTGTCTTCAAATTCTCACCGCAGACTGCACCTGCATTTTTATTGTCAGAGCCGATATACGCAGCTGTCAGATCTGTGTCCTTCACCTGCGTATCCACATTGATGACCGGAATATCTGCCTCATCCAGGGCTTCCAGCGCAGGCTTGATCGCTTCCCAGTCTACCGGTGCGAGAAAGACTGCATCCACTCCTTCATCGATCATCTCCTGAATCTGCTGGATCTGCTTATTCACATCTCCGTCCGGATTTTTTACCACCAGGGTATCTCCCTTTGCTTCCAGTTCCCCTCGGATCGATTCTTTTACAACATCATAATATGGATTATAAATATCAATGCAGCTGTAGCCAAATGTGTGCCCTTCTGATGTTTCTGTATCCTGTGCCTGCTCGTCCTCATTTTCTACTACAGCGTTATCTTCCGGTGTACCCACATTCTTTTTGCATCCGGAAAGTACCATACAACCGAACATAACTGTCACAAAGACTCCCAAAATTTTTCTCTTCATCTATTGTCCTCCTGATTGCTAAGACTCTGTTTTTCCAACATATATGCATAATCTATTTTATTCTACCCTGTTTTTCAGCATTGTCAATAGAAAGAACCTGATGTTTTTCTTGCTTTTTCCTCTGGTTTTTGTTAGAGTAGGCATATCAAGAAAAAAGGAGAACGTGCTATGAGCGAAAACATGAATGAAACAATGAATGAAAACGAAGGTGTAACAGTTACTCTGACACTGGACAATGACGAGACACTGGAGTGTGCCGTCCTGACGATCTACGAAGCAGCCGGCAGACAGTACATCGCACTCCTTCCGCTCGATGAGAACGGAGAAGAGTCCGAAGAAAGCGATGTGTACATCTACCGTTTCTCTGAGACAGAAGACGGTGAGCCGAACCTGGAAAACATCGAAGATGACGACGAGTACGATGCTGCTGCCGACAAATTCGATGAGTGGATGGATTCCCTGGAATTTGACGAGATCGATCTTGACGCTGAGTAAGTCAGACGCCCTCGAACAGTTCCTCTACAAAGCGGGAAGGAGAGATCTCCTTTCCGTTTTTTATTTTCACATATGTGATTTTCAGCACATCTTTTGCCCGGGTCATTCCCACATAGAACAGCCTGCGCTCTTCTTCTACATTCTGCTCTTTCTCTGCTTTCTGATAAGGAATTCGTCCCTCGTTTGCCTCGATCAAAAACACCGTATGAAACTCCAGCCCTTTGGACGCATGCAATGTCATCAGACGGACACCCTCCTGGTTCTGTTCTTTTTGCTGTTCTTTCTTTTTCAGTGCTTCCGTATATTCTTCCACATGGACAAACCACTCTTCCATCGTCTGAAACGGCTTTGCCGCCTCTTCAATCTCAGAGAGTACTTCTCTTAAATCCGCAGCTTTCATGTTTTTCGTAGTCGCATATTCCCGCAGAAATTCGTCATATCCGATTTTTTTCTTCAAATACTGGATTGCCGCATATGGAGCCATTTTCGCAAGCATTTTCAAATCCCATTCAAACTGGTCGATCCGGTCCTGCATCCACTCTTTATCACAATAGAATTTCCGCATCTCCTCAAAAGAAACCACTCTTCCGGGAGCAGTCTCTTCCCAGATACCGTTTCGGACGATTCATGACCTGCAGGAAATCTTTGCGCTCACGCTGCCCCATTGCCAGCCTGAAATATGCCATAATATCTTTTGCAATAAAATGATTGTACAGATTCGGCAGATGTTCCCGCATCTGGAATGGAATCTTTTCATCGATCAGAGCTTCCACAACCGCCCTCGCATCTGTGTGAACACGAAAGAGTACTGCGATTTCCTCTGCCAAAATTCCTGTTTCCACCTGTTTTTTGATCTGTTCCACCACATAAGAAGCTTCCTCCACCGGATCTTTCACTTCCTGTACATGCAGTGTCTCCCCACTTTCTTTCCATGCCCGGATTTTTTTGTCAAACCGTACCTCGTTGTTTGCGATCACTTTCAGAGAATTTTTGACAATATTTTTCGAAGACCGGTAGTTTACATCCAGGAGAAGCTGTTTTGCATCTGGAAAGTCCTTCTGAAACTGAAACATCAGTCTGGAATCCGCTCCGCGAAATCCATAGATCGACTGGTCATCATCTCCTACCACAAACAGATTGTTTTCAGGCGCCGCAAGCATCCGGATGACATCATACTGCACCTGATTGATATCCTGAAATTCATCGATCAGAATATAGCGAAACTTCTCCTGCCATTTTTTCAGAATATCCGGCCGTTTTATGAACAGGTCTCTGCACAGCAGCAGCATATCATCAAAATCAATTTTCCGCTCTTCGTTCCGTTTTCTTTCGTATTCTCTGTATATCTCCCGGAAAGTTTCCTTCCCGCAGATCGTCGTCTCATATTCTTCAATCTTCAGCCCGTTGTTTTTCACGATCCCGATCTCAGAAATAATTTCTTTCAGGAAATCTTCCTCTTCAAATTCATCAATCTCTTTTCTGTTGACGATCTGAAGCAGCATCTGCCGTTTTTCTTCCTCTGACAGAATATTCTCCGGTCCGAACCGATATGCCCACTTTAAAATCCCATAATAAATTCCATGAAATGTTCCGAAGGTGACAGCAGGGCGAGTCCCCTTCATCGCTGAAAAAAAGCGGTTCTTCATCTCCACTGCTGCATATTTGGTAAATGTGATGACCAGAATCTCTTCCGGACTTACATGATACGTCTGGATCAGCTTCTGGATCCTGCCCACGATCGTGAGCGTCTTTCCGGAACCCGGTCCCGCAAGAACAAGACACGGTCCCTCATTGTGAGAGACCGCCTCCTGCTGAGCCTGATTAAAACTCATAAATACCTCTTTCTAATTTGCCTGGAGTAATGCGATACCGGCACGGATTCTCTTTAAGGATTCTTCCTTTCCGAGAACTTCCATCAGTTCTGTCGCACCGCCCGGTGTGTTCTGTTTTCCGGATACCGCTGTTCGGATCGGCCACATTACAAATCCGATCTTCACTCCTTTTTCTGTTACATATCCTTTTAATGTTTCAAACAACGCGTCATTGCTGTAATCTTCCTGTGCTTCCAGGATCGGAAGGACATCGTTTAAAACTTCCAGAGAATTCTCTGCATTTGTCTTCATCTTCTTGTGTGTATACATAGCAGTGTCATACTCAGGCAGCTCTTCAAAGAAATCGATCTGATCTTTAATATCCGGGAAGATTTCAATTCTGGTCTTCACCATCTTCGCAATCTTTTTCAGATCATAGTCTTTTGTGATGACTTCTTTCAGATACGGCTCTGCCATCTCATAGAACTTGTCTTCCTCCATGCTTTCATGTATTCCCCGTTCATCCATTTGAGTTTTACCGGATCGAATACAGCCGGTGACTTGCTCATATGGCGGTAATCAAATGCCTCTACCAGATCCTCCAGCGAAAAGATCTCGCGGTTGTCCGACGGGCTCCATCCAAGAAGTGCCACATAGTTGACCACTGCTTCTGAAAGGAATCCCTGCTCGATCAGATCTTCATAGGAAGAATGTCCGCAGCGTTTACTTAGTTTTTTATGGTTCTCATCCGTGATCAACGGACAGTGTACATAAACCGGAATCTCCCATCCAAATGCCTCATACAGACGGTTGTATTTCGGTGCAGAGGAAAGATATTCATTTCCGCGGACAACGTGTGTGATTCCCATCAGATGGTCATCGATCACGTTCGCAAAATTGTAAGTCGGGAATCCATCGGATTTGATCAGGATCATATCATCCAGTTCTGCATTCGGAACCGTGATATCTCCGTAAATCTCATCGTGGAATGTGGTTGTTCCCTCATTCGGTACGTTCAGACGGATCACCCAAGGTTTTCCTGCTGCCAGATTGGCTCTACCTCTTCTTTGCTCAGCCCCAGACAGTGCTTGTCATACACAACGATATCTGTTCCGTCTTCAGAAACAGAAGTCTTCAGGGAATCCAGGCGTGCTTTATCACAGAAGCAGTAATACGCGTCGCCCTGCTCTACCAGCTGCTTTGCATACTTCAAATACACTCCGGAAGCATTTCTCTCGCTCTGCACATACGGACCATATCCACCATCCTTGTCCGGTCCTTCATCGTGAATGAGACCTGTCTTTTCCAGAGTACGGTAAATGATGTCCAGTGCTCCTTCCATGAATCTCTCCTGGTCTGTATCTTCAATTCTGAGGATAAAGTCTCCACCCTCGTGTTTTGCGATCAAATATGCATATAATGCTGTACGCAGATTTCCTACATGCATCCGTCCTGTCGGACTTGGTGCAAATCTTGTTCTTACTTTACTCATCTTTATCTTCTCCATTTTCTATTTACGTCATCTTTTCTATTATATCTTAACTATTCCGCCTTGACAAGGGGATGTGAACCCGGAAAATGGCATCCACAATAAAAATTGCCAGTGCAATCATCCCCGCAATCTCCAGTGTCTGCAGCAGATAATAGGCACATCCTGCCCTGTCATTGGCAACGATAGAATAGGCAATTCTGTACATTCCGGCCCCCGGCACGGTCGGCAGGATTCCTGCAATCAGAAACACCGTCACCGGCGCTTTGAAAATCCTTGCAAAAAGATGTGCCATAAACGCAATTGCCAGCGCAGAAAAGAAAGAAGCCGGCACCACATCCACTCCACGGTGTGTACAAAGCAGATAAACACCGCCTCCTATTGCTCCGACCACACCCGTCTGCCACAGATATTTTCCGGGTGTCTCCAAAAGTACAGAAAACGCAATGATCGCAACAAAACTTCCCACCACTCCCATCAACACACTCATACGATACCTCCTACAAAAATCATCCCGGTACCTGCTCCAAGCCCGATTGCAGCTGCTGTCAAAAATGCCTCCAGTATCCTGGCACCTCCGGAAATATAATCCCCCCGCAGCGTATCCCGGATCGCATTGGTGATCGCTACACCTGGCACCAGGGGCATCAGAGAACTGATGATCACGATATCCAGATTCCAGCCGGATGTAACCCTATTCACACAGGCAGCTGTCACTGCTACCCCGAATGCACAGATTGCATTCAAAATAAAGCTGCTCATCTGGATTTTTTTGCCCAGTGTAATCAAAAATGCCAGGATACATCCTACTGCCGCAGAGACCAGAGTCTCTTTCACTCCCCCTCCAAAAAGAGGAGCAAACCCGACCGGAACCAGAATCGTCGCCAGATTATATACCGCCACTGAATACTGTTTTCCCTTGATCTGTTTCAACTCTTTATATGTTTCCTCAACTGTCATCTCTCCCCTGCAGTATCTTCTGGATATTTCATTTACCTGCACAATACGATGCATATTCGTCCCGCGGTCATGAACTCTGCGCATAGCGGTGAGCATTTCCATGTCCGGATTATCCAAAGTAGCAACAATCCCTGTCATCATAACAAATGCCTCTGCCACTTCTGTTCTCGCGGTGTTGAGAATATGCTTCATGGTATCCTCCACACGATAGGTCTCCGCTCCACTTCTGAGCATGATTTCTCCTGCAAGAACCGCAATATTCAATATCTGTTTATATTCCATTCTTCCCCTCCATGATCTCGCAGCCTGCCCCGTCTCCGAATATTCCTTCATCACACAAAATCGAAATACAGTTTCTCATATCTATTTTATCCAGGTTTGTATTGGCAAATGCAGATGCACGGATCGAAGTCACATCCTTGGGCATCTCAAAAATTCCAGTTCTTCCGGCAGGAAACGCTGCCAGCTCTGTTCCGGAAAATAAAATCCCATCTCTTGCCGTATATTCACCTGTGCCTCCTGCTTCGATCCATGTCAGTTCTCCCAGTTCAGAAAACGCACCGTTTTCTATATTCTGAATATTCTCCGGAATATAAATTTCAAAAATGCCGGTTCCAACTCCCGAAAACGTTCCTCTTCGAATTCCAATACAATTTTCTGACGGCAGTTCCAGATATCCATCCATCATCTCGCTTTTTGCAGGGTCAAATCCACAGATCATTCCCTCCTGATCAATTTTGAACCCTGATAATATATATACGCCTCTGCCGGAGACTCTTCCTGTGTCATATCTTCCCCTGGTAAGGTATTCACAATTTCTTCCGGCATCGTCTCAGGAATCACTGGCTGTATAGTCTGACTCTGCACTGTCTCCACCGGTTCTACCGCTTCTTCTTGTGGCATGGCTGACGAAGCTTCAGCTACTTTCTCCGTTTCTATCTGCACATGTTTCTCCATTTCTGCCAGTGTATAGGTCCGGATACTCTCCTGTTTTACCATCTGTCCCAACCGGATCGGAACACTCCATCGTATCGTTTCACCCGCAGTCGCAGCATATGACCTCATATCTTCCTGTAACGGTACCATACTGACGGCATCACCGATTCCAACCAAAAGGCTGACCGTCACAACTCCTGCAATCACTTTCTTTAATCCATCCGGTATGTTCCAGATATGCTGTTTCTCCCAAACGCAATCGCCACTTGTTCTCATTCTTTTTCCATTCTCCCTGCTTTTTCTTTGGTATGCGAAAAAGGAATGCTGCTCTTTTGCAACACTCCTTCTCCTTTGCCTGTTATGGCAAAACTAAACATTGATCTCAGCTTTTACTCCGAGAATTTCTTTATTTTCCTCCAGAAGCGGATAAATCACATTATTTAAGTACGACTCTACCTGCTCTTTCGCACGACCTACATATTTCTGCGGTTCCATCGTCTCTTTCAGCTCTTCCAGACTCATGTTGAACGCAGGATCCGCTGCGATCAACTCCAGAAGATTGTTGTCCAGACCTTTTTCTTTGACATTGCGTCCGGCTTCCATGGAAAGCTCACGAATTCTCTCATGCAGCTCCTGTCTGTCTCCTCCGGCTTTTACCGCATCCATCATGATATTCTCTGTCGCCATAAACGGAAGTTCTGACATCAGACGTTTCTCGATGACTTTCGGATATACTACAAGCCCGTCCACAACATTCAGGCACAGATCCAGGATTCCGTCGATTGCAAGAAATCCTTCCGGCACACTCAGTCTCTTGTTTGCAGAATCGTCCAGTGTTCTCTCAAACCACTGCGTCGCAGAGGTGATTGCCGGATTCAATGCATCGATCATCACATATCTGGAAAGAGACGCGATTCTTTCACTTCTCATCGGGTTTCTCTTATATGCCATGGCAGAAGAACCGATCTGTGTCTTCTCAAACGGCTCTTCCACTTCTTTCAAATGCTGAAGAAGTCGGATGTCATTAGAGAATTTGTGCGCACTTGCCGCAATTCCGGCCAGTACATTCAATACTCTTGTATCCACTTTTCTGGAATAAGTCTGTCCGGATACCGGATAACATGCCTTAAATCCCATCTTTTCTGCGATCATTGGATCGATCTTATCAATCGTCTCCTGATCTCCGTCAAACAGCTCCAGAAAGCTTGCCTGGGTTCCTGTCGTTCCTTTGGATCCAAGAAGTTTTAAACTTCCCAGAACATAATCCAGATCTTCCAGATCCATCTCAAATTCCTGCAGCCAGAGAGTCGCTCTCTTTCCTACCGTAGTTGGCTGAGCCGGCTGGAAATGTGTGAATGCAAGTGTCGGCTGACATTTCTGTGCATCTGCAAATTTTGCCAGTTCTGCGATCACATTGACCAGTTTTGTTCTCACCAGCTTTAAAGCCTCTGACATTACGATCATATCTGTATTGTCCCCTACATAGCAGGAGGTTGCTCCCAGATGGATGATTCCTTTCGCTTTCGGACACTGCACACCATATGCATACACATGTGACATAACATCATGTCTTACTACTTTCTCACGCTCTTTTGCAACATCGTAATTGATGTCCTCCGCATGCGCTTTCAATTCTTCTATCTGCTCGTCTGTAATATTCAGTCCCAGTTCTTTTTCTGTCTCTGCCAGTGCGATCCAGAGTTTTCTCCAGGTTCTGAACTTTTTGTCCGGTGAAAAGATGTACTGCATCTCACGGCTTGCATAGCGCTCGGACAACGGACTTACATAACGGTCATTGCTCATAATCGTATTCTCCTTTTTTCCTATTCAAATGCCAGACTGATATCTTCTCCCGGCACCTCCATCGGATAATTTCCTGTAAAGCAGGCATCACAAAACTTCAGATCGCCTACCATATCTTTTAATTTTTCTACTTCCATATAGCCCAGAGAGTCTGCTCCGATCATCTCACAGATCTCCTCTGTTGTATGAGAGTGCGCGATCAGCTGCTCATTAGACGGCACGTCTGTTCCGAAATAGCACGGATGTAAAAACGGCGGAGAACTGATTCTCACATGTACTTCTGTCGCTCCTGCTTTCTTTAACATCTTGATGATATTTGCACAGGTCGTTCCTCGAACAATGGAATCATCCACCATAACGATCCGCTTCCCTTTTACCACTTCCGGAATCACGTTCAGCTTGATCTTCACACTGGACACACGCTCACTCTGTTTCGGCTTAATGAATGTACGTCCTACATAACTGTTTTTATGAAACGCGGTTCCATAAGGAATCCCGGACTGCTGTGAATATCCCATGGCAGCCACAAGGCCGGAATCTGGAACACCAACCACCAGATCTGCCTCTACCGGATAAGACTGTGCCAGTGCTTTTCCAGCAACAATTCTGGAATGATAGACTCCGACTCCATCGATCGTACTGTCTGTTCTTGCAAAGTAAATATATTCAAAAATACATCTCGCACGTTTTTCTTCCGGCAGCGCCATACTCATGTCCGAAGACATGCCATGCTTTGTAATACTTACGATCTCACCCGGAAGGACATCTCTTACAAACTCTGCCCCGACTGCTGCGATCGCACAGCTTTCAGATGCCAGAAAATACGTATTGTCCCGTTTTCCGATACAGAGTGGTTTCAATCCAAACGGATCCCTTGCCCCGATCATCTTTCTCGGACTGCTGATCACCAGCGCATAGGCTCCTTTGATCTTCTTCATAGCATTTTTTACTGCATCTTCTGCCTTAGAAACATTCAGACGCTCTCTTGCCACATGATAAGCAATAACCTCTGAATCAATAGTCGTCTGGAAAATTGCACCTGTCTTTGACAATTCCTCCCGAAGCTCCACTGCATTGACCAGATTTCCATTGTGTGCGATAGCCAGAGTTCCTTTTACATAATTGATTACCAGAGGCTGTGCATTCTCCACACGGGTACCTCCCGCTGTAGAATACCGTACATGTCCTACTCCCAGATTGCCTTTCAATTCACGTAATGTCTCTTCGTTGAACACATCATCTACATGCCCCAACCTTTACGTGACAGCACCTTGCGCTGTCCGTATGTGTCAGTTACTGCGATGCCGCAGCTTTCCTGACCTCTGTGCTGGAGTGCAAAGAGTCCGTAATAAATGGAAGACGCAACATCCTGTCCGTCCATATCATATGCGCCAAATACTCCGCATTCTTCTCCCAGCCCTGTTACCACTTTTTCAAAATCACTCATGGATGAACTCCTTCTATTTAATTCCAATACGTCTGAAGACTTCCTGATATGCGTCTTCTACATTTCCCATATCTCTGCGGAAACGGTCTTTGTCCAGTTTTTCATGGGTCTCTTTATCCCACAGACGACATGTATCCGGTGAAATCTCATCTGCAAGGATGATCTCTCCATGGAAACGTCCGAATTCGATTTTAAAGTCGATCAGTTCAATTCCTGCCTCATCAAAGAATTTTCTTAAGACTTCATTCACTTTGAATGTGTACTCTGTGATCTTGTCGATCTCTTCTCTTGTTGCAGCTCCGATTGCAATTGCAAAATAATCATTGATCATCGGATCTCCAAGATCGTCATTTTTATAGCTGAACTCTAAAGTAGGTGCTAACAATTTTGTTCCTTCCTCGATACCGAGTTTTTTAGAAAAGCTTCCCGCTGCCACATTGCGGACGATCACTTCAAGTGGTACGATCTCCACTTTTTTTACAGCTGTCTCACGGTCGCTGAGTTCTTCTACATAGTGAGTCGGAACACCTTCTTTTTCCAGAACCTGGAAAATGTAGTTTGTCATACGGTTGTTGATCACACCTTTTCCTACGATTGTTCCTTTCTTCTCTCCATTGAATGCTGTCGCATCATCTTTATAGTCTACGATCACAACGTCCGGATCTTCTGTCGCAAATACTTTCTTTGCTTTTCCTTCGTAAAGCTGTTCTAATTTTTTCATACGTTCACACCTGTCCTTTTTCTTAAATTTCATTCACTCGATCTGGGATTATCGGCACATCCCGCAGATAGATTATAATACAAGGCAGAGGGAAAATCAATATTCCCTCTGCCTTGTATTTCCTGTGGCTTATTATTTATTTCTCAACAGATAAATAAGATGTTCTTATATATTGTGCTTTATTTATCACTTTTCGCAATTTTTGTTCTGATTTTTTTGCACATTTTCTCACTTTGCTGCAAGCGGTTTTTTCAGCAGAACGATTCCAAGCATTGCCACGACAGAACCTGCCGCAACGGCAGCCAGAAACAGCAGCGGATCGGAAGCTGCAAACGGGATTGCCCCCTCTGTGATAAAGGAAAGTCCCATAATGAAATTCGTTGCCACTGTCTGCTGTTCACTCTTTGTAAACCGGTTTTTAAAAAACAGTGTCGCCAGAGCAATTCCGATCGGCGGAACCATACCTCCAAGCACTGCTCCGAGCAGGACTCTGCTGGATTCTCCCATACTTGCCAGCACCTGATTCAGCCACTCATTGAACGCTCCGACCGGCGGATTGACCACAAATACCATAAGGGCTCCCATTGCCGCGATTCCCAAAAACGGATACAAAAGCATCGGCTTTGTTCCCTCCAGCGCTTTTGGAAGCTTTTCCAGAATTTTCTTTAAACCGAGCATGATCAGTCCTGCCGCAAAACCTGCGATCAGTGCGCCAAAGAAACCGGAAGACACCCAGCCGGTCTCCTCTGCAGCCATTGTCATACCGCTTTTCGCCAGAAGACCTCCTACGATTCCGGCATCAATGCCGGTCTGTCCGCAAGCGCCATGGCGATATATCCTGCCAGAATCGGGAACATCATTCGCCTTGTTTTCCAGCTTTCCGCCGCCATATATGTGTGGGCAATCCCTGTGGGACATGCAGTAACTGCCAGTACCCGGTATCCCTCTTCCGGCTGATCCTGATCCTGCTCCTGCTTTTCTTCTCCGTACTCTTCAGGAAATTTCTTTCTCTCCGCCTCATCAATGTGTGCCAGAAATTCTGTTACATCCGCTGCATCCAGCAGATTTGTCCGAAATTCGTCATCCATTAAAAGCATGGAAAGACGGCTGAGTACTTCCAGATGCACATTCTCTTCTGTATTCGGTGCTGCGATCAAAAAAAATCATATGTACCGGCTGTCCGTCCAGTGCATCATAATCCACACCCTGAGGAACCAGCATCGCAGCAAGACCCGGTGCACTGACGGCATCTGTCTTTGCATGAGGAATGGCAATTCCCTCTCCGATCCCTGTCGTTCCTTCCTCTTCTCTCTTTAACACCCCTTCTTTATAACGCTGCAGATCGTTGATATTTCCGCCTTTTGCCATCAGTTCTACCATCTGATCAATGGCCTGTCCCTTACTTTCGGGTGTTCCGGAAAGCTCCACACTTTCTCTCTTCAAAAGATCTGTGATTTTCATACCTTTTCTTCCCCTTTCAAATCTGATATTCGCTGTACGGTCTGTCCAGCAGTTTTACAATATCCTCTCTGGATGCCAGCCAGGACTGAAATGCCGTCGCACTTCCCGCTGCTGTTCCAAGCTCCAGTGCGCGCTCATAAGAGCCAGTATTGAGATATCCCGCCAGAAATCCTGCCACCATAGAATCTCCGGCACCGACAGAATTTACAACCGTGCCATTGTGCGGCTGCTTTTTGTATATCTCACCGTCTTCTGTCACAAGGATCGCTCCGTCTTTTGCCATAGAAACCAGTACATTTCTTGCACCTCTTTCCTGCAGCTTTTTCGCATGAGCGATGATCTCTTCTTCTGTAGTAAGCGTCGTCTGGAACATTTCTCCAAGTTCATGATTGTTCGGCTTGATCAAAAACGGATGATATTTCAATACATTCAACAGCAGATCTTTTGTAGCATCTACCACAACTTTGACATCCTTATCTTTCAAACACATCAGAATCCATTCATAAATATTCTCCGGCAGAGTCGACGGAATACTGCCCGCCAGAACCAGTACATCTCCTGCCTTCAAGGATTTCAGCTTCTCAAACAACTCCTGGATCGCTGTTTCTGTAATCTTTGGTCCTTGTCCGTTGATCTCTGTCTCCTGTCCTGCGTTGATCTTGACATTGATCCTTGTCTGCCCGTCTGCAAGCGGTATAAAATCTGTCTTTGCGCCAAACTCCAGGAGCATCTCCTGCAATGCTTTTCCTGTGAATCCCGCAGTAAATCCAAATGCTGTACTCTCCAGACCCAGATTGGAAAGGATCACAGAAACATTGACTCCTTTTCCTCCCGGATAAACTGCTTCACTTGTTGTCCGGTTGATTTCTCCCGGCACCAGCTGTTCTGCCTGTACTACATAGTCTAATGATGGATTGAATGTCACTGTATAAATCATGATTCTGCCTCCTCTATATTACTGCATGTTTGAAATACCGGATCACTGATATGATCCGTAATGATCTGTGCATCTTCAAACCTCGCAAATGTGACGGATGATACATGACCGAATTTGCTCGAATCTGCCAGAACATATGCCTCTCTGCATCTCTTCATTGCAGCTTCTTTTACCAGTGCTTCGCTGATATCCGGTGTCGTATACCCTTTCTCCAGATGAATTCCATTCGTGCCAAAGAAGCCTTTTGTAAAGTTATACTTATTCAGCCACTCTACCGCAGCTCCTCCGACTAAAGCCTGTGTATCCTCTTTCAGCTCGCCTCCCAGCAAAAACACCCGGCAGCCTTTTTCTGCCAGACACTTTGCATGCAGAATTCCATTCGTCACATACACGGCCTCCCTCTCTGAAATCGCCTCTGCCAATGACGCTGTGCTCGTTCCTGCATCGATATAAACAAAATCCTCCTGACCGATCAGAGCCGCTGCCAGCTTTGCAATGCTGCGTTTTTCCTCTACATACAGCCCCTCTCTTTCTGAAACCTTTGCATCCTTTGTCGTATATGCCCCATTCAGTACAGTTGCTCCCCCGTGGACTTTCAACAAGGCTCCTCTTTTATGAAGCTGTGTCAGGTCTCTTCTGATCGTAGACTCTGAAGTATCCAGAAGTTCTGTCAGCTCTGTTACAGTCACTGTTTTTTTTTCGTTTACGATCTTAAGAATTTCGCGAAACCGCTCTTCTGCCAGCATTTTCCTCATCCTTTCTTTCATTTTCAATCATTTTCGTTTCCTTTATCCTTATAATATAATCATTTTCAGTCAAAATCAATCACATTAATCCAAAAAAATATCCAAATCTGATCACTCTGATTTGGATACTTTTACTAAATACTCTATATGTGACTCCTCCGGTACTGCTGTTTCCACTTGTCTGTCAGCTGCTCTGACATCTCCATCTGGATTCCTTCCCGGATTTCTTTCATCTCGCTGCGCAGCTCTGTATTGATCTCCGCATAGGTGTCATTTTTCGTAAGAAGGATATGATATTCCTCCATCGACATATACTTATAAGACGCATACAAATACGGCTTTAACAACTTTGGATCTTCGCAGATCTGATACGCCCTGTCATACATCCGTGCCGCCTGCTGATAGAGGAACATTCTTCCATAGGCAGACCCCAGACTTGCATAGATCTTTCCATAAAACTTGGGATCTGTATTCTCATCCTCCCTTCATTTAAGATTGCCTGATACACAAGGATCGCTTCTTCCACTTCTCCACTTTCCAGAAGATTGTCTCCTTTGTATTTCTGCCGCTCAATGTCCTTCTGGTTTTTGAGCCGCTCCAGAACATTCTGGATTCGGATCATCTCCGCTTCCTTGTAGATTCCGGAACTCTTCAAAATCGTGAGTACAAATTTTTCCACACTTCCCCGCATCCGGATCACATCCCGAAGCTGGTCTGCAAGCTCCCTTTTCCCGATGTCCTCTTCCAGCCATCCGCACAGCTGCTCGTTCATAATCGTATAATCGATCAGGTAGAGATTATTGCAGAGATAATAGCACAGCTCTTCCATTGTAAATATCTTACAGTGGATCCTCGTAATTTCATACGGATGGGCCGCATGCTGATCATGACATAGAATTAAACTTCCCATCATTTCCTCCTAAATGTATAATCTTCTCTTCCTGAAAATCGGTCGGCGGGAAAAACTCTCCGAATCCTACATCCCGCACCGTGATCTTACATGTTTTTTCATCTAAAAATAACGTCTCGATCTGAAGCCGCATGGAATACTCGCCTCTCTTGGGAAGCCTTCCAAGCGGGATCACCTCCGTCTTTAACGTACCCTGTACCAGAGACTCAATATGAAGCTCGATATCTTCTGTATCCTCTAAAAGCACTTCCCACTGATTGTTGGATTCATACCAGTGCGATCCCCAGGATACGATCGGATACCACATCTCCTGTCCATTCACCCGCATATTCACAGTGATCTGATCTGTCAGCTTGTCTTCGGAAAGATAAACCGGATCCTCAATGTGCATAAACATCTTGCGGTATGCGGTATAACAGGCACCCTTGCTGTACAGATTGTTTCCGATAAACGCCCTTCTTCCATTGCACAGGACTCTCAGAGAAGTCGGATACCAGTTATTCTCAAATCCCTCTCCGGTCAGAAAGACCGAAGATACGATCCGCTTGTCAAACACGCCTTCAATAAACCGGCAGAATCTCATATCCGCATCTTTTGCCTTGTCCGCATTGAGCACCGGATACACGGCTGCCAGTTCTTTTATATGTGCACTTGCCACTTCGTCCACTGTCACAAAAATCGTCTTTCCGCCTCCAAGCCCCGGCTTCAGCCTTCTGAGCATATACGCTTTAATCTCATTTCTGTCACAGCAAAACAACGCCGCCTCATACTGCCAGAGTTCTTTTGGCTGATAAAACAGATAATTGCAGAAACTCTCTTTGTAATCCTGAATGAAAATATGCCGTTTATCAATATTCATCCGTACTGCGATTCCCCGCAGCATCTGCGCCAGCTCTTCCGTCAGCTCCGGAACGCTGAACACGATCCCGTTGATCTTGGGAAACGACTGAAGCGACAGTTCGATAAATTTAGCAAGCAGCCACACTGCTTCATAGGATTCTTCTCCAAATTCAATTTTTTCCCCTGCCAGGCTTTTATCCAGTAACCGGTTTACGGTGAATCCTTCTTTCAAGCTGGCCAGACGTTTTGCTTCTTTTCCGTATGCCCAGGTATCACGCAGCTTTCCGATGACCAGAGGGATCTGGTAATTATCCGCATCTACTTCCATCGTCTCCGGCTCTGCCATTTCTTCATTATAAAAACTGATCTGACAGGTCTTTTCATTGATCTCGTAACCTATAATATTGCCTTGTCCCATAGGAGTCAGCCTCCTTAATACTGTTCAAACATATGCGCGGCGATTGCATCTTCCTGTGCATATGCTTTCATCTTTTCTTCTTTTTCACTGCCCTCTGAAAGTAAAATATCATTCAGTCGTCCATATCGCCCGGATTCTCCAAACACAGCATCCTTCATGCAGCACTCTTTATCACTTCGGTAAGTGTTGCCATCAATGGTCTCCTTGAAATAATATTTCAACCGCTCGTTGGAGAACAGCACAAATTTCTTCACATAGAGATTCTCATACATCGGCGTAAGCACCTCTGTAGCATAATCTACCGCCTCTGAATTTTCTTTCTGAAGCTGATAGTAGAGCATTACACGGCTTCCCTTCTGCCCTTTGTACTCGATCAGCGTCTTATCCCAAAGCTGCAGCTCAATGAGCCATTCCTTTTCGTATGCCAGAAAGAACGGAAAATAAATCTGCTTGCCGCACAGCTCCTGTAAGAATTTTTTCAGAGTCTTACGCACAGTCGTCGTATATTCTCTGGTGGAATAATATTTTAATACGGCGATCTTGCAGATGTCGATCGTTTCTTCACCCTTTTCATATTCCTTACAGATGATATCAATAATACTTCTGCTCATCCTGCGCTCTTCCACTACATATTCTCTGGACATATACGCCAGATATGCCTGCTGCAGTCTGAAATAAGCTCCCTCTTCATAATATTCTTCAAAGATCGGAACCTCTCCGAACAACTCTTCCGAGAACAACATCTGTGTGATGATCCTCTCCGCCAGCTTCTGAGTGTGTACCTCATACTCTCTTGCTTCTCTCCAGAGCAGTTTCATGTCTGTAGTCGCTCCGCAGTAGTAATTCGCAAGATACGTCAGGATCACTCTGTCAAACTGCTTTCTTTTAAACATCTCAAAACACACGTAGGTAAGGAAATCATCACATTCATAATTGTTTTCACGGATCGTACGGCTGCACAGTCCCATGATCTCTTCTTCCCCGTAATTTTCAATGCCATACTTGCGCACAGTCTCAAGAGAAAGCTCTTCTACCTTCTCCTCCTGACGGTTCTGCTTCAGACTGTTCATATACCGCTTGCAGATATCCATGTAACGAAGCTCATAGAACAGGCGCTTGCTTTCATATGGAATAGAATCTGTATAATGTCTTCCATCCTTACTTTCCCATACAAGCCGGTCTGTCTTTGCATACAAAAATACCCTTGCCCCTTTGTCCGTATACGGCGCCTTCTGCGTGATCGTTCCATCCTCTGCGATCACATGAATAAATTTCATATTCGGTACCTTTGTTGTGATCTCATAAGCATGGCAGATATCATACAGTGCTTTGATCTGCTCTGCTTCCATAGAATCTTCTGTCAGAAAACGCTTGTATATAATGCGGAGCATGGGATCAATATTTCTGCGCTCCAGCTGATTCCACGCAAACGCTTCCATCTCATCTCTGTAATGCGCATAAATCTCACTGGATTCATCCTCATAAGTGATCAGGTTTGAATACAAAAGCGCCCGTTTATGGAAATCCAGATTATTTCCATGCATAAAGTAAAGATACACGGAACGCGGCAGTGCTTTATTGACTCTGCCAGGCTGGATCGCAGCCATATAAAACTCGTACAGCTGTGCAATCTTTAATTCCGACTCCACTGCTTTTTCATACCATTTAAAAAAGCAGTTTTCCATGCAGCTTCCCTTGATCAGAAGTGTACAGATTGCAGTCAGGATCATGGACTCTTCATACATCCCGTAGGAAAGCACCAGAGTCTCATAAAGATAGCGGTCAAAGCTTTTCAGCTGACTTGCCAGATTGGCTGTATATAATGCCAGTTCCTTTGTCATCAGTTTGTGTTTGGCTGCAAAATACAACACCCGCACTTCAAAGATGCCCAGTTTTTTCAAGGAAGAACTCTTCTCACGGAAACACCGGAAGGCTTCCAGATAGAACCAGATACTGCGTGTCTTTTCCTCATAGAAGTGATGCTCCAAAGCTCTGAGACGTTCACTGATGATCTTGTACTCAGAGTCTACATTCACCAGCATGCAGAGGATCTTCCAGCTATCGGGATGCTTCATATAGGATTTTGAAAGCTCTTCTGCCACTCTGCGTGTCCCGATCGAATCATTGGAAAGCAGCGTGGTCAGATACAAATAATAGGAACTGATCTCTACATTTTTTCCGATTGCAAACCGGTTGTAATTGTAAGATTCCAGAATCCATTTTGCCTCTTCAAACCGTTTGCCCAAAAGACAGATATGTGCATGTACCAGAAGATACATCTCATTGTCCTCATCCAGACTCCGCAAATGCTCGATCTTCTTTAAGGACTCCTCGCACCAGGTGTTCATATCCAGCTTGTCGCTCTCATAAACAAGACAGCGCTTTAAAATACTTGCAAACTCTTTATCCCGCTCCCGTCTCTCTTCATCTCTGCAGACATCCTTCTCTACCACGATCTCATAGGTCAGTATCTCATACGGGGACTCCAGGATGATCTGCCCGAAGTTGCTTCCCCGATGGAGCTTTGTATAGTCGATGATATATTCCAGCCGATACGCATTCCCGATGAACTCCTCCGTAGTAACCTTGGTATGCTCCACACTTAAAAATTCACCTTCGGTACGTACATCAATGGTCAGATATCCCCACGTATTCTTCTTGATCGTAAAGGTATCTTTTCTGGATTCCTGAAGAGAAATAAATGCCCTGCTCTCCTCTTCCAGCGTCAGAAAAATCTTCTCTTTCTGCTTGCAGCCCACCAAAAACTCTTCCAACGCCTGCTGATCCAGCTCCCATTTTCTCATATTGTCATACAATGCCTGAATCCGCTTATCCTCATACTTCAGGATCTCATAAAAATCTCTGGAACGGAACAGCTTTTCTGCCTCCGCCGGATCCCGAAAAGACAGCTTCTTAAAATCTTCCAGACTCTGTACTTTTCCATAAGTTGTCATTACAAACGGCTTTTCAATAATGGCAGTAAATGCCACCTCATACTCTCCGCCATTGCACACAATGGTAAATTTTCCGTGTTCCACATGTCCCGGAACCAGACCGGATCCGTCATATGTATAAGAGATGTTCACCGGATTCCCGTCAAATCCCTGCTCCTCACAGCGTACCCGAAAAGACGATGGATAAACCAGTCCACGGATCGTCCCCTCTCCCTGATTCTGGAGAGAAAAGCTTCCTTTGTACATCTCGCCTTCTCCGACACGCATGATGATCCGCGTCTCCGGGAAAATAATCTCCGGCTGTGGAATATGAAAATCTCCTTTTGAAAGGCGTTTAATTTTATTCTTCAAATTCGTCACCTGCTCATTCTTCTTACGTTGCATTTTTTTGTAAACACACTATAATAAAGTATTATAACATCAACACTGTATTTCTTGCAACGGTGGAATCAAAGAATTTAAAAGGGGATTGTATACATGAATACAAAACTGGAATTTCACGGAAGTGATATTGAAAAAGTGTGCGAACACTACGGATTAAAAAAAGAAGATATTGTCAATTTTGGTGCTAACGTAAATCCGCTCGGACTTTCCGAACAGGTAAAAAAAGCTCTTGCAACTCATCTGGATCTGCTCTCTTCCTACCCGGATCGGAGCTATACCAGTCTTAGAAACATACTCTCCACATACTGTCAGATTCCTGCAGACTTTATCCTGCCGGGCAATGGTTCCAGTGAACTGATTTCCCTGTTGATCGAAGAGCGCCGTCCAAAGCATACGATGATCCTTGGGCCCACTTATTCCGAATACTCCAGAGAACTTGGATTTTCAGACAGCACGATCGACTGCTTTTATCTGAAACCGGAACAGGATTTCCAATTGTCTGTAGAGGAACTGTGTCTGGCGCTGGCTAAAAAGCAGATTGATTTTCTTATTTTATGCAATCCGAACAATCCGACTTCTTCCGTAATTTTTCATCCGGAGCTGATAAAGCTGCTGGAGTTTTGTCAGGATCACAACATCTTTGTGATGATCGATGAAACGTACGTGGAGTTTGCACCTGATGTAGATGCCGTCACCGCAGTTCCTTTGACCCAAAATTTCCAGAATCTGATGGTACTGCGTGGTGTTTCCAAATTTTTTGCCGCTCCTGGTATGCGGTTCGGGTACGGTATCACCGGAAATGCTGAATTTCTCAAAAAATTGAAGAGCAAACAGATTCCATGGTCATTAAACAGCCTTGGCGCATTCGCCGGCGAACTTTTGTTTCAGGACAAAGAGTATATAAAAAAGACACGCAATTTGATACTTTCCGAGCGTGAATACATGTATACAAAATTGCGTGAACTTCCTTTTTTCTATGTTTATCCGGCTTATGCCAACTTTTTGCTGGTACAGATCCAAAAAGATGGACTGACTTCATCTGACGTATTTGAAGCCTGTATCCGGGAAGGACTGATGATCCGGGACTGTTCTTCCTTCACCGGATTAGAGGGAGAATTTGTCCGCTTCTGCATCATGGATCCAGAAGATAATCGAAGACTGCTGACAGTGTTTCAAAAAATTTCACAATCAGCCCGAAAACAGGTATGATTTATATACAGAGAACTTCCACCATGAAAGAAAGCAACATTCCATGTCAACAAAACATGAAATGTTGCTTTTTCTTGTATATCAATTCACTCTTTCCAGTATTTTTCTAAATATTGATTTGCATCCGTATCTGAGAGCTTAAACTTCTCCTTCAATCGAAGCAAAACATGTTCTTTCGTTTCTCCCATCTCCTGTAGAATTTCAATACATTCCTGAATCCTGCCCTTTTCTCTACCTTTTTCTTCCCCTTCTTTCACCCCTTGCCTATATCCCGTCTCTTTATAGATTCTTGAAAAGAACTGGTGATCCCGGATCTGCTTTTCTCTTGCCTCATACTCTAACCGTGCCCTCTCATCTGCACTCAGATGCACCAGACTCTCATAGGCCTTCTCAATATAAGGGTCTTTCTCTGCTGCCATTTTGAATTCCTCCTCTGTCTCTGCATTGATAAATTGCATCCAACTTAGCAGTTCTGTCTCCGGATACTGGTGCTTTGCCAGCTTCGGCAATTCCAATACATGCAATTCCAGCTTGTCACTGTACTTGATATGCCGGCTGTCCTCCCATAAGTGAAACCGGGAATAGAATGCATCCGTATCTTCGAATATTTCAAAGTCCAGAATCCCGATATGGATACATTTTTCCAGCACATCATATCCTTCGCCTTCATGAATCTGTTCCGTAAACATTTTTGACAGATAAAATAAAGTTCTCTCTGCCCAGTACTCGTACGCTGCCACCTGCATCTCCACATCGACCTGACCGCTGTTTTTCAATTGGATCCGAACATCCAAAATTCCAAGCTTGTCTTCCTTATACCGTTTCTCAAGACTGGTGGCAACAGTGTTGTCTCTTCGATTTCCTCATAGGGAATCCCCGTAACTGCCGACAAAAATGCCTGACGGATTTGTGCATCTGCCATCAACTGTTTGAAACAAAAATCATTTTTCGGTCTCATCAGAAACTGCGTTGTATTCTCTTTTTCCATTCACATTCCTCCTGTTTTCCGAATGAATTTACCGGGAAACAGGACTTTTCATAACTAATTCTTTCGATTAATTTTTCGATGATAGACCTCGTTCCGGTTTTCCATTCGCTTTTTCTTGCTTCTTTACTGGGAAAATCCGAAATGCCGGCTGTTGCCGGTTCAGATATAACTGAAAGGGATTCCTTTCAGAGATGTTTCCAGTATACAAGTTTCTTTCAGCAAAAGCAATGAACGAAATCTAAAAACTTGTCACAGTCACTTCATTTTCTCTTTATAAACATAATCTGTTTTTTATCTATGGAAAACATTTTATCACATTCCACTGCAGCTTTTTCCAGGCGTTTAATCCTTGTTTTACTTTTTTTCTGCATTGTCCATACAAACGATACATCTGTTCTCCATCGCGGATATCACAGCCTTTATAGAACATAGTGCGCATCATCGTGTCATACATCCAGTTTAGATCGGCCTCTTCCAGTTCCGGAAGAGATTTTTTCACCGCTTCTTTTCCTTGCATTGAAAATGGATCTTCCCCGGATGGATGCAGAAACTCTGCAACCTCGTACAGGCTCTGATAAACAAACCGGATCCTTGCATCGATTGATCCCGTTCGGCACCGTTTTCGTTTCCGCACAGTCCGTATCCACGCTTGCAATATTATCAGCGCGAACATCAGAAGTATAACGCCGATCACCTTCAAACACTGGAAGAGCGCCTTTCGGATCTGCTGCCACGTATCCGATGATGCTCTTGCCCTCTCCACATTTTCCAACGCAGAAGCTGCACCTGTATGATCCTCGACCTTCCAGCCGGTATCCTCCTGCCAGACTTCACACCAGGCATGCCCATGCTGCCCTCAACTTCTGCCACATATTGCCCATTTTCCTGCTGTGAAAATGCAGATGCCGGAATGGCATAACCTTCTGCAAATCTGGCCGGAATCCCCAGCATTCGATACATCAAGGTTGCAGCCGTTGCAAAATGCACACAAAATCCTTTGTGGTTTTCAAACAAAAAATACTCCGCAAAATCCTCGCCGGACGGTGTCGATCCCGGATTTACATCATACACAGCCTGACGTTTTAATGTTTCTTCCACGAACCGCTCTGCTTCTTCAAAAGAATCTGCTTCCTGCAGTTCGTTGCACAATTTGCGAAGTTGCTTCAAAGAGGATGGATACTGCAAATATACACTTGCCGGATCCGTCGCACTTCCTTCTCTCCAGGATCCCCCGTCATATTCTTTTCCATATTTCTCCGAAACATAAATCGTATCTGTCGGCATTTCCTCCTGCGTCACAGTGAACAACACACCCTTCCTGGGGACAAAGCTGCCCAGCTCCCGCAAATCTTCCATACCGCCGGAAGAATCCATGCCTGTCTCTTCCGGAATCATATTCTGCTCTGTCTGCGGGATTTTTGCCTGTGTTTTTTGTTCCTCTTTTTCTGACTCTTCCTTTTGCTCTTCCTTTTTCGTCTGTGCTTCTTTTCTTGTCTGCCTGTCTGCACTCCATGCATTCCACGTCTCTTCTGCTTTCTGGATTACATGCTCTTTCACATATCGTCTGGTCGTCCGATATACCCCATCTTCTTTTTCTTTCATCGGCTCCATCTGCTCTCCCAGCTGGACCGAACAAAATGCCAGAAATACGAAGCTTATTCCCACAATGCAGACATTCTGCAGAACATTACAAGACATCGATGTAAGCACTGTCACATACAATCCGGCTGCAATCATCTGAAGCCAGCATTCTCTCGGATCCGGGAAATACGTCAAAACCGCCGCATATATCACTGGTACAAGATAGAAAACCGCAGAAATACAAAGCAGGAGCTTCTTTCTTTTTACCAGCATTGTCCCAAGCCAGACACTCCCTAAAAAACCGGTGATCAAAAGTACTGCCATCCACCTCTCTGTCTGATCCTGAGGTAATTTCTGCGTCAATTTCACTCCGGCGGCAGTCTCCCACCAGGACCACAGTGCAAAACCAACGGTAAGAAACTGTAAGATATGAACTTTCCAGCTATGTTGATTCAAATCCTTCTTTTTTCTTTTCATACCCCTTCTCCCCATATCACACCTGGATAATCCCGGTATCATTCCATCCCTGAATCCCCTGGCCATCCAGTACAAGAACACTGGAAAATTTCTGTGTTCGAAACACTTCTTCAAACCCGCTTTGCTCTTCCTCTCGTTTCGCTACAGGGACTGCTTCCATCAGCTCCCAGAGCATTTCATAAAACGTCTCCTCATCCTTCACGCGCCATCGCACAACACGGACGTTTTCTGATCAAACCATGCCACAACGTGCATACAGTGTTCTTCTACCAGAGTCCTGGAAAGTGAAGCACAAATCTCCATCATACGCTCCAGCTTTTTGAAATCTTTCGCTGCATCCGAAAGCCAAAGTCTGATACATACCGCACATCCAAGAGGATGACTGGATTCTTTGACCATCATTTTTCCCGCCTTGGCACTGATCTTCCAGTGGATCATCTGCACCGGATCCGGAATGTGATACTCCCGGATCTGATAGATTTCCGTAGCATCCTGCCCACCCCTTTCATTGGAATAGGTTTCCGGCTCAACCGGAAATTCCCGCGTCCTTCTCCCAATCTCTACCGGCATTGCACAGATCTTCGGCAGGACTGTGAATCGCTCCTTTTCCTGCTGCTTTTTACCCACAGATAAAATTCCGATAAAATCATAGATTCTCACTTCTGTAATCGTCAGCTTCCACTCTCCGCACCTGTCTGGTTCAAATGTATAGTCTGCCTGCTTTTCAGAAAGCCATAAACTGTCTTTTTGTCTGATGCCGGATACTGCATGTTCCATTTCCAGCAGAATCCTGCACTTTCCGATCCAAAGAGAACTTTCCCTGCAAACCTGTATACTGACTTTCATTTGCTGTTCTTTTTCTCCGTAATCCGAGAGCCGCTTTACTCTGGCAGAAAGTCCTCTCCCCGCAAAAATAAGATAAACGATTCCTGCCGCCGGATACAGAAGCACAAAAATCAACAGCCCGCTCAGTGCCGGATAAATATACATCAAAAACAGATATCCCACTGCGCCAAGCACCAGAAGATATGTTATCATCCGTTTTCCCATATACGCTCCTTTTTATCGCTTTTTCAATGATGGTGATTCTACTGCGGACAAAATTTCCTGCAGTACTTCCTTCTGTTTTACTTTGCTGATCCTTGCCCTTGTATTTAACAGGATCCGATGCTGTGCAGTCTCCCGAAACACTCCCCTGACATCTGCCGGAACCACATATTCTCTTCCTGCCAGATACGCACCCGCTTTCGCCATCTTTGCAAGTGCCACTGTTCCTCTTGGACTCATCCCCAGCTCCAGCATCTCATGTTCCCTGGTAGCCTGTGCCAGCTGCACCAGATATTCCAGAATCCGCTCATGCATAAAAATCTGTGCAGTCTCCCGCTGTGCTTCCTCAAGTTCTTCCTTTGTCATCACCTGTTGAACGGCATCTGACGTACGGCCATTCTCATTTTTTCGCAGAATCTCCATCTCTTCGCGAATTGTCGGATATCCCATCTTTACACAGACCATAAAACGATCCAACTGAGATTCCGGAAGCAACTGCGTCCCTGCGGAGCCGGACGGATTTTCCGTAGCGATCACCAGAAACGGCGGAGCAATCTTCCTGGTTTTCCCATCCACGGTCACCTGCCCCTCTTCCATCACTTCCAAAAGGGCTGACTGCGTCTTCGGAGACGCCCGGTTGATCTCATCTGCCAGAAGCAGGTTGCAGACCACGGCTCCCGGATGATATACAAACGCATTTCTCTCTTTCTGGTAGATGGTAAATCCGGTCAGGTCTGACGGAAGTACATCCGGTGTAAACTGCACCCTGCGCTTCTGCAGTCCGATCGCTCTGGAAAAAGCAATCGCCATGGTCGTCTTGCCAAGTCCCGGAATATCCTCCACCAGCACATGCCCACCCGCCAAAAATGCTTTCATCACCGTCTCTGTCACTTCCTGCTTTCCGATCACTGCTCTCTGTACTTCCTGCAGTGCAAAAAGTACCTTCTCTCTCACTTTTTCCACACCTGTTTCCTCCCCTGTCTGATATAGAAAATTATACCATATTTTGCTTTTTCCCTCTTACTTTTTTTCATATTTTTAACAAAAAAGTAAGAAACATTCCTCCTGATACGTGCTATAATAAAGAAAACAACAAATGACAATCATGTACTTCAAGAAAGGATGGTCTTTATGGAATTCACAGAAGGATTAAGAAAAGTATTTTTAGCAGGTGTAGGTGCTGTCGCCTCTACTGCAGAAAACGCAAAAGAACTGATCGATGATCTGGTAGAAAAAGGCGAACTGACCGTTGCACAGGGCAGAATGCTCAATGAAGAACTGAAACATACAGCAAAAGAAAAAGTCAAAGAACATATTTCTGTCACCGTTACCAGGAATTATACAGATGCCATGAATTCTGTCGATCAGATGACCGAAGAGGAATTAAACGCTCTGAAAGAAAAGATTGCCCAGACAGAAGAAGCAAGAAAAGAACAGCCTGAAGATCCAGATATTACCTCCGATGAAAGGACACCCGAAGAATCAGAATGAATAAAGAACAAAAAACAATGGATCCTTCCCGGTATCCATCATACACGGAAGAAGATTCAGCCGCCTCCGGCAGGCGGCTGAACGAGATTTTAAAAGTTTTAAAAAAACACCATCTGACCTCGGGTCTGACACCGGTCAAGCTCCGCGAGATTCTGGAAGATCTGGGCCCTACTTATGTCAAGCTGGGGCAGATCATGTCCATGCGTTCCGATATGCTCCCGGAAGTATACTGTCAGGAGCTGACAAGGCTTCGTACCGATGTGATCCCCATGCCATATGAGACTGCAGTCTCAATCATTGAATCCGAATTACAGCGACCTGTCTCTGACATTTTTTCTTCCATCGAACAGACTCCGCTTGGCTCTGCTTCCATTGCACAGGTACATCCCGCACAGCTAAAAGACGGAACAAAGGTTGTTTTAAAGGTACAGCGACCGGCCATCCAAAAGACGATGGAAAATGATATCCGGCTTTTAAAAAAAGCTTCCGGTATTTTAAAACTGACACTGGGAACTAAAAATCTGATCGACTTTCATACGATTTTAGATGAACTCTGGGAGACTACCAGAGAAGAGATTGACTTTGAAAAAGAGGCCGCCAATCTAGATCTGTTTTACGCCAACCAAAAAGAAATCGCCTATACGACCTGCCCCGTGGTGTATCACGAACTGACGACTCCAAGACTTCTTGTCATGGACTATATCGACGGAATCCAGATCGATCATATAGAGGAACTAAAAAGTCTTGGCTACGACATGACTGAAATTGGCGAAAAGACAGCGGAAAACTACTGCAAACAGATTTTGGAGGATGGATTTTTCCATGCGGATCCGCATCCTGGAAATCTCTGGATCAGCAAAGGGCAGATTGCATGGCTGGATCTCGGAATGGCAGGACATCTGTCTTCCAACACCAAGCTGCTGCTTCGCAAAGCGATCACGGCACTTCTTGAGAATGATATTTATTCTCTGAAAAACGTATTACTCGCGTTTGCCGAACCTCAGGAGCGTGTCAACCATGCCCGCCTGTACACGGATATTGATGATATTGTCAGCAAGTATGTTTCCATGGACTTCGGCACCATGCGGCTTGGCGATCTGATCGAACGGCTCCTGCAGCTGGTCAAGGATCACCGGCTTGCAATTACCCCGGATGTCACACTGCTTGCGCGAAGCATGATCACGATCGAAGGAACTTTAAGTGCATGTGCTCCGGATGTAAATCTGTTGCGGATTTTATCTGTACATATGTCCAATCTGCTGATCCATGAGCTGGATGCAAGGCACATTTTAAAACATAAGGGACGCCAGGTTTATACTTCACTGGACAAATCCCTCAACATCCCTGCCCAGCTTTCTGATCTTTTGAACATTACAAAAAACGGGCAGGCACAAGTCAACCTGCAGCTTTCTGATGGCGAGCATTTCCGCGTGATGTTTATTCCATTACAAACCGGGTGCTTTTGACGATTCTTTCTGCTGCCCTGTTTATCGGATCAGGTCTTGCCTCGGACATTTACAGCATTCCAAAGTGGTTTGGACTCCCTTGGATCAGTTTCCTCGGATACAGTCTGTCCGCCCTTTTATTGCTGATTGTTCTTATACAGATTTTCCGACGGCGCAAATAAAAAGGAGAAGAACCCCCTCACTTTTTCAGGATTTCTTCTCCTTTTTCCTACATTCTATTTTTCTGAATCAGTCGTTGTCTGTTTTACATTCACACCCTGATCTTCAAAGTCTACTTTTTTCCATTCTTTTTTGTCTACCTTGATGTCAGTCTCTTTGCGCCATGTTTCCACCTGATCTTCATACTGTTTCTGCTTGCGCTCTTCTACGATTTCTTTTTTCTTCTGATCTGTTGCCTCACGATCCAGCTTGCTTGTCAGCTTCGCCACATAGATTCCATCGTCTGTCTCAATCAGGCTTGTCACGTCCCCTACATTTTCCAGCGCATCTGCCGCCTTTAAAAGATCTGCGTTCAGTGTGCTGGACTCAGAATCAAATGTCGCCGTCTGCACTTCTTTTTCTGCCGAAGCAGCTGCTGCATTCATGTCCTTGTCCGGATCTGCGCTGACTGTATCCAGAAAGGTCTGTGCCTTTTCTTTTTCTGCCTTCTTTTCATCGTCAGTCATCTGAACAGACTGTCCGGAATCATCCTTCTTCGTATAAGAGAACTGGACATACTCGATCTTCTTTTGTGCTGCATCCCCATCTGAAACATTTTCATCCACGCCCTCTTTCATTGGTGCATCCATCTTCTGCTGAATCGTAGCAAGTTCCAGATATTCTTTGACATATTTTTTATATCCGGACACAACTTCTTTGTCCTCCAATGTGTTGTCTTCCACAAACTCCTCTGCGGCTTTGTCGATCTTCTTCTTTTCTTCGTCTGTCAACTCCACTTTATATTCAGAAGCATGCTGTTTTACAAGATACATATTTTCCAGAGACTCTAAAATACTGTCTTTCATATTCTCCTCATATGTCTTGCCTTCTTCCACTTCCTGGCTCCACATTGTGTCCGCACTCATCCCCATCAGGCCTGCATAAAACGACTCATACTGCGCCTGCTGCATACGCGCATAAAAATTAGCAACACCATACGAAACCTTCTCTGTTCCGACCGTTACTACTGTAGCATCATTATCAGGGGCAGCACTGCATCCTGTTATCGTAACCGCCGCTAAAATACCGGCAACTGCGGTGATCACACCTCTTTTTTTCAATCCAACCATAAATTCCTCCTCTAATTGTACCTAATTATTTCATTATAACGTCTTTTTTCTCCTCTAACAAGCTCTTTATATCATTTAAGAGCTTTTTCACAAGTTCCAGAACCGTTTCATCCTTTTCCTTTTTATTTCTACCCTTTTTATAATAGACAAAATACGGCACTGCCTCCGCCTTAAACACCAGATTTCCCCGGTAGCTCTGAATCAACGGAGGAATTTTCTGCGGATTGACCTTCGCTTTTTCATACATGGTAAACCGGAATTCTTCTCCTTTTTGTTCCACTGCCGTCACATAAGCTGAATGTGCAAGCGCTTTAAGACCTGCGATCTGAAGAAGCTGCTGTACCTTTCTTGGTACATCCCCGAACCGGTCGATAAGCTCCTCCAGCATATCATCCATCTCTTCCTCATCTTCAATTCCCGCGATCCGCTTGTAAATATCCAGCTTCTGATATTCGTTCGGAATATAGGAATTCGGGATATACGCATCCACATTCAGATCCATCACGGTCGTATAGATTTCCTCCTCGGTTCCGCCTTTTAACTGTTTTACCGCTTCATTGAGCATCTTGCAGTACAGATCATATCCGACAGCCTCCATATGCCCATGCTGTTCTGCACCCAGAAGATTTCCTGCCCCACGAATTTCCAGATCCCGCATCGCAATTTTAAATCCGGAACCAAGATCTGTAAACTCCCGGATTGCCGCCAGTCTTTTTTCCGCCACTTCCTTTAGCAGCTTGTCTCTTCGGTACAGGAGAAATGCATACGCCATCCGATTGGATCTTCCCACACGCCCCCGCAGCTGGTACATTTGAGAAAGTCCCAGACGATCTGCATCATGGATGATCATCGTATTGGCATTGGAAATATCCAGTCCGGTCTCAATAATCGTTGTTGACACCAGCACATCAATGTCTCCGTTGATGAAATCATACATGATATTTTCCAGCTCATGCTCCGCCATCTGCCCGTGAGCAAACGCCACTGTCGCGTCCGGAACAAGTTTCTGCACATGATCTGCAATTTCCGCAATATCACTTACCCGGTTATATACATAATACACCTGTCCGTCCCGATCCAGTTCTCTTTGAATAGCTTCACGGACCATCTCATCATTGTACTCCATCACATATGTCTGGATCGGCATCCGATCCATCGGCGCCTCTTCCAGCACGCTCATATCGCGGATTCCAATCAAACTCATATGCAGCGTCCGCGGGATCGGCGTGGCAGTCAGCGTCAGTACATCCACATTTTCCCGCAGTTTTTTAATCTTCTCTTTGTGTGTCACGCCAAATCGCTGCTCTTCATCTATGATCAAAAGTCCCAGATCCTTAAATTCCACATCCTTTGACAAAACACGATGCGTCCCGATCAGAATATCCACCAGTCCTTTTTTCAGATCTTCTGTTGTCTTCTTCTGTTGGGCAGGCGTCCGAAACCGGCAGAGCAAATCCACACGCACCGGAAATTCTTTCATCCTCTGCACAAACGTGTTGTAATGCTGCTGTGCCAGAATCGTTGTCGGCACCAGATATACCACCTGTTTTCCGTCCTGGATCGCCTTAAATGCAGCCCGAATGGCAATTTCCGTCTTTCCGTATCCGACGTCTCCGCAGATCAGGCGGTCCATGATCTTTTTGCTCTCCATGTCCTGCTTGGTATCGGCGATCGCCTGCAGCTGGTCATCGGTCTCCTCAAACGGGAACATTTCTTCAAATTCCTTCTGCCAGACCGTATCCGGTTCATACTGATATCCATTCTCCTGCTGCCTTGCCGCATACAGCTCCACCAGATCCCTGGCAATCTGTCTGACTGCCCCGCGCACCTGATTCTTTGTTTTCGTCCACTGGTTACTTCCCAGCTTGTTCAGCTTTGGCTTTTTTGCATCTGCTCCTGCATACTTCTGGATCAGATCCAGCTGCGTTGCAAGAATATACAGGCTGCTTCCTCCCGCATAAGAAATTTTCATATAATCTTTGGTGATCTTATCTACTTCAATCTTTTCAATTCCCTGATAGATGCCCAGACCATGATTTTCATGTACCACATAATCTCCAACCTTTAATTCGGAGAAACTTTGGATTTTCTGTCCTTCATATAGTTTTCTGCGTTTCTTTTTCTTCTGTCTGCCAAAAATATCTGTTTCAGAGATCACCATGAATTTCAGCATCGGATATTCATATCCCTGTGTCACATGCCCGTATGCCACCATGATCTCCCCCGGCTGCACTTCACGATCCATATCTTCGCTGTAGAAGCTGCTCAGATCATAATCCCTCAGATCTTCCGCCAGGCGCTTTGCTCTTGTCCTGGAACCAGACAGCAAGATCACCCGGTACTGATTTCTTTTCAGCCGCTTCAAATCCCTTGTGAGCATCTCAAAACTGTTGTTATACGGATTGACACCCTTCGTCTGAATATAATCTGTTTCCCGGATCTTTAACCCCCTGCATTTTCCTTCCAGCGCGGTAAATGCCACTCCGTAAAACTGATTGATCCGGTTTAAGATTTCCAGCACCGGATATACTGTAAGCTCCTGCGTTTCTTCCAGCCCGGCCTCTTCCCGCTTGCGGACGCTCTCCTGAAATTCCTCTTCAATCTCATTTGCTTTTTCAATCAGCCTCTGCGGCTCATCCAGAAACAGGATCGACTCTTCTGTCGGAAAATACTCCAGAAAAGACTGCTTCTTCTGACTCTGCAGTTCTGCTGCCGGATAAATCTCAATTTTCTGCAGGTTTTCAATCGAACGCTGACTTTCTACGTCAAATGTCCGGATCGAATCTACCTCATCGCCCCAGAGCTCCACACGCACCGGAATCTCTTCTGTAAGCGGAAAAATATCCAGGATCCCGCCGCGCACTGCAAACTGTCCCGGTCCTTCAATCTGTACTTCCCGCGCATACCCCAGGCCGGAAAGTCTCTCCTGAAGCTTAGTAAAATCAACAGTATCTCCGGATGAGATCTGAATCCGCTTCGAAACGATTTCCTCTGCCGGAGAAAGCCCGTCCAGAAAAGCATCCATAGTCGTGATCACTGTAATCTCCTGATTCTTTTGTCTTGTCACCATACTGCGGATCACTTCCATCCGCTGCTTCATCAGATAATTTCCTTTGATATCCGCATGGTAAAACAACAAATCTCTTGCCGGATAATACAATACCCCGGAATCTAAAAAGCGATATTCTTCATATGCCTTCTGCGCTTTTTCTTCACTGGAAAAAACGATGATCTTGTAAGAAAAACCATCGCCAAGCGCATACATCAAATGTGTTTTTTGTGAATTGACACAGCCTGCGATCTGCAGAATCCCCTTTTCTTTCCTTCGCTTCTGTAAAATCTCCTGATATTCTGCAAGTCCCGCAAGCGGTGCGATAAAAGCCTGCATCATTTTATTTTTCCTTCTTTTTCCGATTATACTCGTTCATTGCAGCCTCGATATTGCCTGTCACAATCTCCTTCACTGCACAAACTGCATGTTCATATCCCTCTTCCATCTGTTCCTGTTCTTCTTTTGAAAAATGTCCCAGCACATAATCAGCCAGATCCCATTTCGGCGGTTTTTCTCCCACACCTACTTTAATACGGGGAAATACCTGTCCACCCAAATGGGCAATGATATTTTTGATCCCGTTATGCCCTCCGGCACTTCCTTTCGCCCGAATCCTTATCTGCCCCACTCCCAGGCTGATATCGTCATAAATGACAAGAAGCTCCTGCTCTTCGTCCACTTTATAATAGTCCAGAAGACTTCTGACGCTTTCCCCGCTCAGATTCATATAAGTCTGAGGTTTTGCCAGGATTACCTTCTGCCCCTCAATCATTCCTTTTCCGATATAAGCTCTGTGTTTTTTCGTATCTACATCAATATTATATTTTCGTGCCAGTGCATCTATTACTTCAAATCCGACATTGTGTCTCGTTCCCTCATATTCTGGTGTCGGATTTCCAAGTCCTACAATGATAAACATAGTTGTCCACCTCTTCTTTTTCCAATCTGTCCTTTTAAACTGCGTTACCTATTTTACAGGATTCCCCGGCTTTTGTCACGCAAAAGAGGGAATATTTTCCGGATATGCCTCATAAAATGATAAAAAACAAGGGGGATTATTCTTATGGATTCCAAAACAAAAATCGTTGTCCTTCACACAAAGGAGCTCATCTATACTGCTGTGTTCGCGCTCCTTTGTATTCTTCTGATCGTGCTGCTTTTCGTCATGTTTGGTCCCGGACATACAGACAAAAAGCAAACATCTCACAAACAGTATACACCTGGTACTTACACATCCACCCTCACACTGAACAACACAAATCTGGAAGTGGAAGTATCTGTGGACAGCTCCAGGATCAATTCCATCCGGTTTGCCAACCTGGATGAAACCGTGACTACAATGTTTCCTCTGATCCAGCCTGCGATCGAAGAAATTGCCGACCAGATTTATGACACTCAGTCACTGGACGCCGTGGAATTGTCCGATGACGCGCCTTATACTTCTCAGATCATTCTAAATGCCATCCGGCAGGCCGTAGAAAAAGCCGCAGTCAACAAAACTGCGGCTTCCTGCATATCTTTGATTGTCTTTTACCCTTCCACGATCAGATAGCGTCCACCTGAAAGCGGGAATACTTCAGATGCCTCTTCGAGTTCTTCCGCATCCATATTCTCCACGTCTGCACCGCTCTCCTCAAAATATTCTCTTACTTCATCCAGAGAATCTACTACGACCGCCATACAGTCTTCCAGAAAAGCCTCTGCCTCTTCCATTGTCTCTGCCACCGGCTCGTCAAAAAGCTGCGATTGTTTTTTCAGAAACGTAAGCAGACATTCCTCATCGTATTCATTCATGCTCCGTTACCTCCCTTTTTTCTCTTCCCATGCGGATATCAGTTCCAGAAGCTCCTGTGCCGTATCCACGATATACGCTGCGTTCGCTTCCTTTAAGACCTCTCTGCTTCGAAATCCCCAGGAAACGCCTATCGTGCGCATCCCGGCTGCATGTCCGGTCCTGATATCTACCTCGGAGTCTCCGATATAGATGGTCTCTTCAGGAGTCGCTCCCATCTCCCCTGCAATCTGAAGGACTGCTGTCGGATCCGGCTTTCTCGGCACGCCTTCTTTCTGTCCCTGCACTTTAAAAAAGAGATCTTTTCCAAATACAGTTTCCACAACATGAACCGCCTGTCTGTCCGGTTTATTGGAAAGAACAGCGCATCTGATTCCCTGCTCTTTTAATGTACCCAAAAGCTGCACGATTCCTTCATAGGGAGCCACATGATACATACAATTCTCATTGAAGACTCTCCCATATATTTCCATCGCTTCCTCCAGCCTCTCAAAAGCTTCTTCTGACGCGGCACGCAGTGCTTTTTCCAGAAGAACTCTGCTTCCGTTTCCCACAAACATCCGGCACTGCTCTCTTGTAATCTCTGGCAGTCCCATCTCTTTCATGGTCAGATTCACAGAAAATGTAAGAGAATCCAGCGTATCGGTCAGTGTTCCATCCAAGTCAAAAATACAACTCTTATACATCATCGTCTCCATCTCCTCCATCTATTCTACGTGTTTATCATAGTATGAAGTTCTGGAAATTTCAACCGTAAAATCATTTTTATGCAGTTTTCTCTGAAATTTTGTTACTGGAAAGAATAACAGCCTTTAGCCCAACAGATATTGTTTCATTATTTTCAATGCATTTTTTTCCAGCCGGCTCACCTGCGCCTGCGAAATCTGAATCTGTTCTGCCACCTCCATCTGTGTCTTTCCTTCAAAAAATCGAAGCTGGATGATAAAACGTTCCCGTTCATTGAGGCGTTCCATCGCTGCCTCCAGCGACAGCTCTTCTACCCAGTTTTCTTCCCGGTTCTTTTTATCACTCACCTGATCCATGATATACAGCGTATCGCCTCCGTCGCTGTATACCGGTTCATGAAGACTGACCGGCATCTGGATTGCATCCAGTGCAAACACGATATCTTCCTTGGATATCCCGATCTCCTCAGCAATTTCCTGCACCGTAGGCTCTTTGGAATATTTCTTCACAAATCCTTCTTTGGCGTAGATTGCTTTATATGCCGTATCACGCAGAGAACGGCTCACACGGATAGAATTATTGTCCCGCAGATATCGTCTGATCTCACCGATGATCATCGGAACTGCATACGTCGAAAACTTTACCAGCCTTGAGGGGTCAAAATGATCGACTGCTTTCATCAGTCCCACACAGCCGATCTGAAACAGATCATCGGCATTTTCGCTGCTGGATGAAAATCGTTTGATCACACTGAGTACCAGTCTTAAATTCCCCTTGATATACTGTTCTCTTGCTTCTTCGTCCCCCTCCTTGATCCTTGCAAAAAGCTCTTCCTTTTCCTCTTCTTTCAAAAGCGGGAGCTTCGCTGTGTTTACCCCGCATAATTCCACTTTATTTCCTGCCATTTGTGAATCCTCCTGTCCTGTTTCTAATTAAAAGAATTCACCATCTGTAGGCAGTCTATGCGGTTTTGCGGAAAATAAAAAAAGTTTTACTCCTTGACAAGATCACGTATCCATCTATACTATCTTAAAGCCAGAAAAATAGTATCTCCATTTTATTTCTTTTCTGACTCTTTTTCCTGCTTTTTGTTTCTGATTGCCCGCCGAATGGCAAAAATGCCAAATACTGCGATTCCTCCTACTGCCACACCGATCAAACTGCAGAAAATCATAAAAAACACATATGCCGTCATGCCTTTGCCTCCTTCTAATTATTTAGTCTCTCATTTGACAAATCAAAGTCTTAAATCTGACAGTCCCATACAAAGAAAAAGCAATGTGCATTTCTAAATTTCAAAAAGAACTTTCTTTTTATAAAATTTGTTCCTGTTCAATTCTTGCCGCCTCTGCTTTCCAATATTCCATAATATTTCTAACCATTTTGATACATTCTTCCTTTGCAGTCTTCTCATCATAAATCTGGAAATCACTAAATGTATGACCACATGGTACTAGACTTCCTTTCATATCTTTTGCCTCCTATCTTCATTGTACCATTTCACGTATTCAGAGTCATTAACAAGCCTCATTTTTTCTCACAAAAAACCACGGATGAGATTTCTCCCATCCGTGATTTTCTCTTTCTCACTATTCCCAACGATCCCATTTATCAGCAAGATTATTGATCTGACTTTCAAATTTTGCTTTGTCTTTATTCGGAATTCCCTCTCGTCTGTAAATAACATCCAAAAGTCTTCTTCCGGCTGCGATAAGACGCTCAAATGCAGCGTCTGCTTTCTTCTGGATGCTTCTTGCCTTTCACGGCAATCCGCACACCTTCGTTTAAGATCTCATTCGCAGCCAGATCGACTTCCCCGTTCGGGAATGGCGCCCACGCCGGACATCCAAGCGTCTCTTCTACTTTCTGCGCAAATTCTTCCGTCACAGTGTCTTCGCCATGCACCACAAATACATGCTGAAGCGGTGTCTTAAATCCTTTCAGCCATGCTATCAGACCATTCATATCTGCATGACCACTGATTCCGTGAAGACTTTCAATTCTGGCATGAACCTCGATCGGCTCTCCAAACAGCTTGATATTCTTCTCACCTTCCAGAAGCCGCCTTCCTAATGTCCCGTTCGCCTGATATCCCACAAACAGAATTGTACATTCTTTTCTCCACAAATTGTGTTTCAAATGATGACGGATCCGTCCTGCGTCACACATACCCGATGCAGAAATAATTACTTTCGGCTTTTCGATAAAATTAATCAGTTTCGAATCATCACTTGTAACGGATGTCTTCAACCCCGGAAATACCAGAGGATTGATCCCCTCATCCACCAGTTTGATTGCGTCTTCATCGAAGCATTCCCGCATATTTTTTGTAAACACTTTGGTCGCTTCAATTGCCAGCGGACTATCCAGATATACCTCAAAATCAGAATATTCCGGCAAAAGTCCATGTTCTTTGATCTCCCGGATGAAATACAGCATCTCCTGCGTACGTCCCACTGCAAATGACGGGATCACGACATTACCGCCTGCATCAAAGGTTTCTTTCAAAATTCTCGTAAATTCAGAGACATAATCTATCTTCTCCGAAGAATGTACCCGGTTTCCATAGGTGGATTCCACTACCACATAATCTGCGGTATCCGTACACCTTGGATCTTTGATGATCGGCTGATTCACATTCCCCACATCTCCTGAAAATACGATCTTCCTGCTAATCTCACCTTCGGTAATCCAGACCTCAATACTTGCCGAACCAAGCAAATGGCCGACATCTGTAAACCGGATTTCCACCCCATCGCAAATATGAAGCCGTTCTCCATATCCACATGGAACGAAAAGATTGATCGCAGCCTCTGCATCTGCCATCACATAAAGCGGCTCAAACTCCGGCACTCCGGCACGTCTTCCTTTCCGGTTGCGCCATTCAGCTTCAAATTCCTGAATATGAGCGCTGTCACGAAGCATAATGTTACATAAATCCGCTGTGGCAAATGTGGTCAATATCTGCCCTTTAAATCCATTCTTGCACAAAAGGGGCAAAAGACCTGAATGATCGATGTGTGCATGTGTCAAAAATACATAGTCCACTTCTCCCGCTGCAATGGGAAGTCCTGGGTTTTCATACAGGTCCGGTCCCTGCTCCATACCACAGTCAATTAAAATATTTTTCCCCGCTGCCTGCAGCAAATGACAACTTCCGGTCACCTCATGGGCTGCTCCTATAAATGTAAGTTTCATATAGCTTCACCACCCTTTTTTCTCATTATAACACCTTTTTTACGGAGTGAAAGCACTTTTTGAGGATTCTTCTAATTTATTCATAACGCACGATTTCCCGCTTCAATCTCTGCATGATCTTTTTCTCCAGACGGGAAATGTATGACTGTGAAATTCCCAGTAAATCTGCTACTTCTTTCTGAGTTTTTTCGATTCCATCAGGATTATCCAGACCAAAACGCATCTTGACAATCAGCTTTTCTCTGCTGGACAACTGGTTGATGGCACGCACCAGAAGCTTTCTCTCCGCTTCCGTTTCCAGATCCCGATAGATGGTATCCTCCTCTGTTCCGAGGATATCAGACAACAGCAGTTCATTGCCGTCCCAATCCACGTTTAAAGGCTCATCAATGGAAACTTCCATTTTAGTCTTACTGTTTCTTCGCAGATACATCAGGATTTCATTTTCAATACATCGGGATGCATAGGTCGCAAGCTTGATCTTTTTGGTTGGATTGAATGTGTTGATTGCTTTGATCAGACCGATTGTTCCGATCGAGATCAGATCTTCTACTCCCACTCCGGTATTATCAAATTTTTTTGCTATGTACACGACCAGACGCAATTGTGCTCAATTAACATTTTTTTTGCTTCCTGATCATATTCTGATCCGAGTCTTCTGATCACCTCTGTTTCTCGTTCTGTCTCCAACGGAGGCGGCAGCACTTCAGACCCCCCGATGTAATGAACCTCTTTCTGATTCGGAAACAGCAGCCCTTTCAGACTGGGTACTACTTTTAATTTAAACTGCTGCGGCATTGCTACTTTTACAACCATTTTTTCTTCCTCCTAATATTTCAGGGTTGATGATCATTTGATACATCCCTTGTTCTGATATCTGTTCTTCACATATCCCGACCAGCGGACGATAAATCCACTGTTTTTTCTGTACAATATACATTTTCTCTAATTCAAATACCGGCATGACACCACTTTTTCCTACTGTCCGATATGGAATCAGATGAAACCCTTTCAAGTTTTCCTTTTCTCCGGTCAGCTTTTCTATTGTGCTTTGCTCTAAAATACATACCGGCTTTTCACTCAGCGGATCTTTCAACACATTTCCGGTATCCCAAAGCCCGCGTATCTCACAGCAGCTTCCTTCCTGATACAAGATGATCCGGCAAATCTTGAGTTCCTCCTTCTGAAGCCGGCACAAAAACTCCCAGATCGCGCGGATTGTGTAATAGCAGCCAATCACAACAGCAAAATAGAGACTTGTGTATTTCACATAGGGTTTTAACATTCCCAGAATCCCGCCAATCAAAACGGAAACAAAATACAATAAAATATAACACTTTAAAAATTCCGAAAAGCTGCGAATTTTAAGACCGCATACCACCATCCGCTGCTGACAAGCATATGAAGCACTGCCATTGTGATTCCCACGGCAGCCGCAAAATTACCACCAGACAGGAAAGTCCTGATCCGACCAGACCGCCTGCAATCACTCTTTTCGTACTGCCCGGCATCTTCATCAAGGCTTTTACAGAAAACAGGATAAGGACGTCCATCATAAAATTCACCAAAAACATGACATCTATGTATACTTCATAGTACATGTTCCACCCTCTTTCTCGTTGGTACTAAATCGATTTGGCACTCAAACAAGATTTATTATAATCAGAATCATTTTGAAAATTTGTCAGAAACTGACAGAGAAACAGACTTTATTTCGACAACAATCGTGTGAAAAGGAAAAAAGGACAGGTCTCTTGTCGAAACCTGTCCCAAACTGACTTTATTATTTTTTAAAGAAATCCGGAATCTTAATGGACTGCTCTTTTACTGTGCTTGAAGGCACTCTTCCCTGTCCCTGAAGGTCGGGATTGTGGAATTTCCTGTTGTTGTTCTTCCTGCACCGTACTCTGCTGCCGGTGTTCTTGCAAACTTGTCCGCATTTGGAAGAATAGATCCCATCTTCTGCTGTCCTTCCAGTCTTGCTTTTAACTTGGATGCACTTCCACCCACATTGTGAAGTCCTGTTGCAATAACTGTAATTGTAGCTTCATCAGATCTTGTATCATCATACATCGCACCGAAGATAATATTTGCATTCTCTCCTGCAAGTTCCTGTACATAATCAGCAGCATCAGATGCATCCATCAGAGTGATATCACCGGAAATATTAATGATAACGTGTGATGCTCCCTGAATCGTTGTCTCAAGCAGCGGACTGGCAACAGCCTGTTTTACTGCCTCCAGAGCCTTGTCATCACCGCGTCCCTCACCGATACCGATGTGTGCGATTCCCTTATCCTTCATAACTGTCTGAATATCTGCAAAGTCAAGGTTAATCAGAGAAGGTACGTTGATCAGGTCTGTGATACCCTGAATACCCTGCTGGAGAACCTCATCCGCTTTCTTCAATGCTTCCGGCATTGTCGTTCTGCGATCTACTACTTCCAGAAGTTTATCATTCGGAATCACGATCATCGTGTCTACATTCTCTTTTAATTTATCAATACCAGCCAGTGCATTCGCCATTCTTGTACGTGATTCAAAACGGAACGGCTTTGTCACAACTGCAACTGTCAGTGCGCCCTGCTCTTTTGCGATACGTGCGACTACAGGAGCTGCTCCTGTTCCGGTTCCACCACCCATACCACAGGTGACAAATACCATGTCAGCGCCTTTGAGTGCTGCGGAAATCTCTTCTGCACTCTCCTCTGCTGCTTTCTCACCTACTTCAGGCTGTGCTCCCGCACCAAGTCCTTTTGTAAGCTTCTCGCCAATCTGCATCAATGTTGGTGCTTTGCATAACTGCAGTGCCTGTTTATCTGTATTCACTGCTATAAATTCTACACCTGCAATCTGCTCATCGATCATACGGTTTACCGCGTTGTTACCGCCTCCGCCGACTCCGACAACAATAATTCTTGCAGCTGCTTCTGATTCGTTTGTCTTAATCTCTAACAAGGGTAGTTCCTCCTTCGTCGTCCTATCAACTTATTTTATACATCCCATCATAAATATGTATGAACAATAGAATTCAATAAGTATATAATATAGTCTTTCACGCAAATAATCAATAGATTTTTGTGTATTTTATGTTTTTTTTATTCAGTTGTTTCTCCTTCACCGGTTCCTGCTGCAGATGTCTGATCCGTCTGTGCAGCTTCAGATTCTCCTGACTGATTTTCGTCCGTCTGTCCGGCGTCCTGGCCCTCATCTGCTTCTGTTTCCGCTGCTTTCTCCGGTACAAAACGCACGGAAGTACCGGACGTTTCATAATTCTCCAGGTGCAGTACACCTGCCTGCCCCGCAAACTTTTCATTAAGCTTCTCAAGGATCGGCGAAATCTGTGCGATCTTCATCTCATAGTTTCCTTTTCCCAGCTGCACTGTGACCACTCCGAAAATCAGATTGACTCCTCCGTCACTGCAGGTAAGCCGGTCGGAAGAAAGTTCATATTTGTTGGAAAGTCTTGTCACCTCCACGATACGTTCAAAAATATCCTGATCTGTGACCGGGAGTTTTTTGTTCATTTTCACTTTTTTGGTATTAAGCTCCAATCCCTCGATAAACGGCGCCCCGGGAATCACTTCCGTTGTCTTTAACGCAGCTGTTCCGTCCTCATCAAAATACAAAAACTCTCCCTGGTAATCAAAATAACCAAGAAACTCCTTCTCTTTTACCTTCATCACGACCGTCCATGGGTTTTTAATTGAAACTTTCACGGATTCGATCGCTGCCGGCTTTGTCACATCTCCATAATTATACTTCCACCAGATATAGATGGAGTTGAATGCATACTTGTCTTTTTGAACCCATTTTACCAGTTCTTCGTCCTGACAGTACTGGTTTCCGGTCACCTCGATCTTCCTTGTCTGAAACAGAAGAAATACCGCAAAAAATAACACAAGTACCGACAGGACTGTAATCAGTGCCGCCATTCGAATCTTCTTTTTCTTTTGTTTCATAAGGCTTCCTCCTTTTCTTTCTCTGCTTATTCTACCAAATTAGACACACTTAACACAAGCCCCATTTCCAACAGCAGAAATACCACCGAAGTTCCCCCATAGCTGATAAAGGGGAGCGTGATCCCGGTATTGGGAATACTGTTCGTCACAACCGCAATATTCAAGATCACCTGAATCATCATATGCGCCATCGCTCCTGTTGCGATCAAGGCACCGGTCAGATCCTTCGCATGTGTTGCGATCACAAAAAAAGCGCCAGATCAGAATCAGAAACAATAAAATGATCAGGCTTGCTCCGACCAGTCCCAGTTCTTCACAGATGATAGAAAAAATCATATCATTCTGGGCTTCCGGCAGAAATCCCAACTTCTGTACGCTTTTTCCAAGCCCTCTTCCAAACAGCCCTCCGGAACCGATGGCATAAAGTCCCTGCAGTGTCTGGTACCCTTTTTCATACTTTTCCGGATTTCTCCAGATTGCAAGTCTCTCCAGACGATAACTTTCCAGTGCCAGAAATATCCCCATAAACCCTGCCGCTGCCGCACCCATTCCAAGAAACTGGGCATACTTCGGACTTGCCACAAAAACAAGTGCTGCCGCAATTCCCAGGATAATAATGGCCGTACTTAGATTACTTGCACCTACCAGGCCTACCACAGGAAGAACTGGCAGCATAACTTTGACAAGTGTTGTAAATTTTTCCATCTTTCTTGCCTGGTTTGAGATTACGCAGGACAAATATAAAATGACTGCCACTTTCGCAAACTCAGACGGCTGAAAAGAAATGGGTCCCAAAGAAAGCCATCTTTTGGACCATTGTACTCATCTCCTATAAACATGACTGCTACAGACAGAACGATTGCAGTGACATATCCAAGCTTTGCAAAAGGAATCCACCTGTGATAGTCGATCCCTGCCACAATAAACATGCCTGCCAGTCCCAACGCTGTCGCAAATCCCTGCTTTTTCAAATAGTAAAAAGAATCATGGAACTTTACCCGGCCATTATAGGCGCTGGTACTGTATAGCAGTATCAGACCAATCCCGACCAGGAGCAATACCACCACAAGCAGAGTATAATCATACCGCTGCTTTTTTGCCGGATGCTTCAATGCAGACCCACTCCTTATAATTGATTTACAAGTTCTTTGAATTTATCTCCGCGTTCTTCATAATTCTTAAACATTCCCCAGCTTGCACACGCCGGAGACAAAAGAACTGCATCTCCGGGTTCTGCCTGTTCTACACAGATATTGACCGCCTCTTCAAACGTATCTGCAAGAATCGTATCTGTAAATCCCAGCCTTTTTGCCGTCTCATTGATCTTCTCTTTTGTCGCTCCGAGAAGCACCAGTTTTTTTACCTTACCGTCAAAAGACTGAATCCACTCATCATAAGAAGAATCCTTGTCATATCCTCCGCCGATCAAAAATGTAGGCCTGTTCATTGCCTGGATTCCTTTGATCGCGGCATCCGGATTTGTGCCTTTGGAGTCGTTGTAATATGCAACCCCGTTCTTTTCTGCCACAAACTCGATCCGATGTTCCACTGCCGTAAATTCCCGAATGGTCTTACGGATGATCTCCATCGGAACGTGATACGCTGCCGCCATAGCCACAGCTGCCATTACATTTTCATAATTATGCATTCCAAGCAGTTTTAATTCATCCACATGACAGACTTTCTCCGGATTTTCTCTGCAATAGATGATATTGCCATCTTCCAGATAAATTCCTTTTTCCAGTCTGCGGCGGCTGGAAAAATAAATCACCTGCGCTTTGACTCTTTCTCCGAATTTTCTGGTCACATCATCCTCATAATTCAAAACACAGACATCTTCTTCTGTCTGGTTTTTTGCAATCTGCTCTTTGGCTTCGATATAAGCTTCCATCGTGTGATGGCGGTTCAGATGATCCGGCGTGATATTCAAGATCGCACTGACTTTCGGACAGAATGTGTGAATCGTCTCAAGCTGAAAACTGCTCATCTCTGCCACAATAACAGAATCATCCTTTGTCTCCCGCACAACGCTCGTGTAAGGATTGCCGATATTGCCTACAACAAATGTGCTTTCCCGGAAATTTTTCATGATTGCACCAAGCAGTGCTGTCGTTGTCGTCTTTCCGTTTGTTCCGGTGATCGCCAGCACATCCCCTTTACCAAGGACATATGCCAGTTCAATTTCACCCCAGATCGGAATCCCTGCATCCCGCATCTGATTCACCGATGGTAAATCTGTCGGAACACCCGGACTCATCACAACCAGAGAAAGCTCTGAAAGAAGCGCCTCGGGAAATGCTCCGAGAACAACGCTTACGCTCCCCTTTGCCTGTCCTTCGATCTGTTCTTTGATTCCTGCCGCATCCAACCTGTCATTCCCATCATACAATACGACTTCTGCACCTTCCTGCAGCAGCAGAGCCGCAGCAGAAACACCACTGATACCGGAACCAAACACCAGTACTTTTTTGTCTTTAAACTTCATGTCTATACCCCCATTAATGCGATCAGACAGAGCAGTGCAGTCACAATTGAAAATACTGCCACAACTCTTGTCTCTGACCAGCCGCACAATTCAAAATGATGATGGATCGGTGCCATTTTAAAGAAACGCTTTCCACCGGTCTTCTTAAAATATGTAACCTGGATCATCACCGATGCCACTTCCACCAGATAGATCAGCCCTACAATAATGATAAACAACGGCATCTGCATCATATACGCCGTTCCTGCCACGAAACCGCCCAGTGCAAGAGAACCGGTGTCTCCCATAAACACACTCGCAGGATATACATTAAACAATAAAAATCCAAGGAGCGCACCTACAACCGCACAGGTGATCGGCTCTACTCCGCTCTTTGTTCCAATAGCAACCACCGTAAAGAACGTAGCTACCAGAACCGTCACGCTGGATGCCAGTCCGTCCAGTCCGTCTGTAAAATTCGTTCCGTTTACAGTACCGATCACTGCAATAAATAAAAGCGGAACTGCCAGCCAGCCGATATCCCAGTATTTTCCACCGGAAAACGGAATCAGCATAGACATCGGAATGTCTGCCACTTTAAACACGTAATATGCAAAAATTGCTGTCACCACCAGCTGGAGTGCCATCTTCTGTTTCGGATACAGACCGTCTGAACGTTTCATCACAACCTTCAGATAATCATCCAGAAATCCAATCAGACCAAAACCAAGCGTCAGAAACAGGATCGGAATCACTTTCGGATAATCTTTTACATAAAACAGGGACGTGATAACGACACTGGCCAGAATGATAATTCCTCCCATGGTCGGCGTTCCTGCCTTCTTCAAATGAGACTGTACTCCCTCTTCCCGTTCTGTCTGTCCCATTTTCAGTTTTCTAAGGAATGGTATTACGATCGGTCCGAGCACCAGGCTCAAAGCAAACGATACCAATACCGGTATTACTACATGATAACTCATACTTCCACCTCTTCATCTCTTTTGTTTCAATATCTCAATTAGTATACCGCATTACCTACTGTTTTTCAATCCCGAGATATGGAAGGACATTGTCAAAAATACTGCGAAGGACCGGTGCGGCGATCGTTCCTCCATAATAAATCCCCTGCGGATTATGGATCACCACCATTCCCAGTACCTGCGGATCCTCTGCCGGTGCAAATCCGATAAAGGAAGAAATGTACTTATTCGCACTTCGCGGCAGTGTCTGAGAGGTGGCTGTCTTTCCGCCGATGGAATATCCTTCGATATATGCATTTTTCCCGGACCCATTGGCAACAACTCCCTCCAAAAGTGTCTGCATCGTTTTCGATGTTTTCTCTGATACCACACCTGATCTTTCTTCATAGGACAATGTTTCCAGCACATTTCCTTCCCTGTCAAGAACGGCTTTTCCGAAATGCGGGGTAACTCTTCGCCCTCCATTGATAATGGAACTGACTGTCACTGCCATCTGAACCGGCGTAACTTGAAATGACTGTCCAAAACTGATGGTGGCAAGCTCCACCAGACCGATATTTTCCACCTGATGCATAATGGTTCCCGCCTCTCCCGGCAGATCGATTCCCGTCAGATCCAGAAGTCCGAATTGCTGAAAATAGTCATAAAACCGCTCTGCTCCGAGACGCAGACCAATATCGATAAACACCGGGTTGCAGGAATTCTGAATTCCCTGAACAAAGGTTTCACTGCCATGTCCGCCCACTTTGTGACACCGGATTCTTCTGTCTTCTACCATGCGGTATCCCGGACAGGAAAAGGTATCCTCAGGTGTCACGACTCCCTCTTCCAGGCAGGCTGCAGACGTAATGATCTTAAATGTGGATCCCGGCTCATACGTATCATTGATACATCGATTTCTCCACATTGCATTTAACGCATCCTGCAATTTTTCTCCTTCCAGTTCTTCTCCTGTATTCAATTCAAACGGATCATTGAGATTAAATTCCGGCACATTGACCATAGACAGAATTTCTCCGTTTTGCGGATTCATCAGTAAAATCGACACTCCGTCCGCCTGTTTTTCCCGCATGACTTTTTCAGCCGCCTGCTCACAATATTTTTGAATATTATAATCCATACTGATCTCCAGCGTTTTGCCGGCCACAGGCTCGATCCGGCCTTCCGCGACCGCATCCAGTTCGATTCCTCTTGCATCCGTTGTCGTGAGAATGGTTCCGTTGCTGCCTTTTAATGTCTCTTCATATTTCACTTCCAGACCAATGATCCCCTGATTGTCTCCTCCTGTGAATCCAAGCACCTTGGATGCCAGGCTGTCATACGGATAATATCGCTTATAGTCTTCATCCACCTTGACTCCATCCAGATTATACTCCCGGATCTTATCTCCCACTTCTTTTTCCACGTTGGTTTTTACTTTTTCCATGGAAGAGACCTTCTCCACTCGCTTTCTCACCTCTGCCTGATCCATTTCAAGCTCTTTTGCGAGAATTTCCGTCACCCGTTCCGGTTCCTTGATCTGACTGTGGATCACAGAAATCGTACACACTGTTTTGTTTGTAGCAAGCACAACGCCATTTCGATCCACGATTTCTCCTCTGGCTGCCTTGATCTTACGTTCCCGTTTATGCAGATCCTCGGCTCGTTTCTGATAATACTCGGCATCAAACACCATCAGATAGACCAGTCGCCCGATCAAACCTGTCAAAATCAGAAACGCGCAGGTAAACACTACCAGAATTTTCTTTTTATGATACGTTTTATTTTTCATAAAAAACCTTACAGAAGACTTTATACAACATATTTTCTCTTCTGTAAGGTTATTCCTGTTTTATTCTGTTGTTTCCGATGATTCCGGAGAGGTTGCCCAGCTATCATAATCTGGCTGGTAGTTCGGATCGATATAGGCGCCATCCTGATTACTGTAGGTATCTTCGAAGTTCTCATCGAAATCCTGCTGTACGTCTTCTCTTACACCGCTGTCCTCTGGCAGTGCATCCCCGTTTCTTGTAATGTTCAGATATGGAAATGCTTCCGCCATGATCTTCTGTGACAGCTCCAGAACATACGAACTTAATTCCTGATTTTCCACATTTGGCTCATCGATGACCACATAGATCACAACTTCCGGATTTTCCTGTGGTGCATATCCAATAAAAGAAAGCAGATAGTCTCCATTCCCTCGCGGAAGCTTCTCCGCTGTTCCGGTTTTTCCGCCAATGTCGTATCCCTCTACATTTGCCGGAACTCCGGTTCCGTCTGTCATTACCGCGCGAAGCGCTTCTTTGACACGGTCAGAAGTCTGTTTTGATACCGTTTTTCGAAGCAAAGTCGGATCGTTTGTTTCAATCACGTTTCCGTTTTCATCCTGAATCTGCTTCACCACATGAGGCTGATAATAATACCCGCCATTGATCAGAGAAGAAAATGCCGACACCATCTGTGTCATCGTTACATTGAAACTCTGCCCAAAGGAAGACGTTGCAAGATCTGTCTCCCCCATATTCTCTGCAGTAAAGATCAGATTTTCTGTGGACGCCTCTCCCGGCAGGTCAATTCCTGTGTACTCTCCAAATCCAAAGATATGCTGATACCGGATAAAATCTTCCACTCCGATCTTATCGGCCATAGCCATCAGAGCCACATTGCAGGAATTGGCGATTGCCTGATCTACATTCTCTGTCCCATGCCCTGACGTATTGTGACATTGAATATACCAGTCACCTTTCCATGTACCACCCTGGCATACATAGGTTTCCTGACCGGTCAAAGCTCCGGTCTCCAGACCTGTGGCCAGAGTAAACGGCTTGGCTGTCGATCCCGGTTCAAAGGCATCACTGACGCAGAAATTTCTCCAGAGATTGTTCATTGCATTCAGCTTATCATCATCTGACATTTTTGCCAACGCTTCCGTCGTATACCACGGCGTCAGATCTCTTGGATTATTCAGATCAAAGTTCGGGTACGAAGCCTCTGCAAGAATCTCTCCGCTGTTCGGATCCATTATGATCACAGCCGTATTCTTACTTCCCAGCTCATCCTCCCGTTCTTCTCCTTTGTGTGCCTCATTAAATTCCAGAATATATTTTTCTACAATGCTCTGCAGTGTAACGTCGATCGTGGACACTACCGTATTTCCATTCTTTGCCGCTTTCACAGTACGTTCTACTGAAGAAGCACTGTCAAAATATCCATATTCTCTTCCGTCTGTACCGTTAAGAATATCATTGTATGCACTTTCAATGCCGATTGCTCCCTGATTTCCGGATACGGAAAATCCGATCACATCACTTGCAAGACTGTTGTAAGGGTATGTACGCTGGTAATCATCCTCCAGCCAGACCCCCTGAACATTCGGATATTTTTTATCATCCTCGTCAATTTCCTGGAATTTCTTGGCATCTTCATAAGAAACGCCTTTTTTTAAAACCTCGTAACGGCTGTCCGGATTTGCCTTGATCGTATCCCTTACTTCTTCACTGTCAATACCAAAGCATTCTTCTAAAACGTCCAGTGTGGAATCGATATACTTATCACTCTCTCCCTCGTCTGTCACAACCACCACATCCAGGATCACATTATACACACGCTCACTGGTCGCTACTTTTGTTCCGTTCCGGTCTACGATATCTCCTCGTTTATACGGAATGGTCCTGCTTCCATACTGCTGTTGGTTCAGAACGATCCTGGTATACTTTCCACCTTTGAATACATTGATATACGTAATTCTTCCGATAAGAACAACAAAAGCCAGTATAATTGCCACAAACAGCATTACCAGCTTCTTTTGCATCCTTTTCGGAAATTTTTTTGTTAAAAATTGAAATGGATTTTTTCTTCGTCTTCTTGTCATTACATCTTCCTATTTTGACACGTCCTTTGACTTTGCAAGAATCCCGTCAGATGGTATCTCATTATACTGCTTCACGTAATCACTGGTCGGGCTGTCATACTCCACCACATTACCATTCGCCGCATATACCATGCCAAGTTCATTCATTGCTTTGTCCCGGATTTCCTGCAGATTCACAGAATCTGCTGCCGCATTGTATGCCGTATCATTCGCCTCTGTCAGATCTGACAACTCTTCCTGAAGAGCCGTGATATTTTCTGACCTCTGCACGAGTTCTGACTGGAGCTGCAGATATACGACACAGATGAAAACCGCACAAACAGCCGCCACTGTCAAAAACCCTGTATAGATCGGCTCATATCCAATGCACGCCTGCGTTCTTTTTCACCTGACTGCTTGTCCGTTTTTTAGGACGTACTTCCACTGCTTGTTTCTCCTGATTTGGCAATACCTTCGGCTGATGCGCTACATTTCCATAGACGTAGAACTGTCAGATCTGTTTCCTGTATTAGATTGTCTTCTGTATGTAGTTCTCTTTCCTGCAGCCATTTGGTCTGCCCCTTTCCACGTACAATCTGCCGGGCTCTCCCCTTCCCGGCAGATTTTATTTTTTCAGATACTCACCCTCATTTTTTTCAGCTTCGTTCGAAAATGCGAAGTTTGGCACTTTTTGAACGGCTGTTATACATCAACTCTTCCTCAGAAGGAAGAATTGGTTTCCTTGTGATCACTTTTCCTTTCGATATGTTTCCACATACACAAACCGGAAAGTGACTTGGACAGGTACACGGATTTTCATTCTTTCGGAATGCACTCTTTACAATCCGATCTTCCAGAGAATGAAACGTGATAATACAGATCCGACCTCCCGGATTCAGCATATCGATCATATCATCCAGAGTCTCCCGCAGTACATCCAACTCTCTGTTCAGCTCGATCCGGATTGCCTGAAATGTCCTTTTGGACGGATGTCCGGATGTTTTCTGAAACTTCATCGGAATGGCTCTTCTGATAACTTCATTTAACTGTCCTGTTGTCTCAATTGGATGCTTTCCGCGCTCCATCACAATGTGTTTTGCAATATTCTTTGCAAATTTATCTTCTCCATAATCACGGATGACACGGTAAAGTTCCGCTTCGCTATAGTCATTGACAATGTCTTTTGCTGTCGTAGTCTGTCTCTGATCCATCCGCATGTCAAGCGGCGCATCTGTGCGGTAAGAGAAACCGCGCTCCGCCGTATCTAACTGATATGAAGACACTCCCAGATCGATTACAATCCCGTCTACCTTGTCAATTCCTATTTCATGGAGCCTCGGTTTCATATCACAATAATTGCTCCGGATTATTGTTACTTTCTCCCCGAAACCGGATAATCTGGCGCCCGCCGCTTCAATCGCGTCGGCGTCCTGGTCTATTCCTATAAATCTCCCCTTGTCACTTAAGCGGCTTGCGACTTCATATGCATGTCCTCCCCCGCCAAGTGTCGCGTCTACATAGATGCCATCCGGCTTCACCTTCAGACCATCTACTGTCTCTTCAAGTAAAACTGATGTGTGTTTAAATGCCATAGAATCCTCCATTCACTCTCTGTCCAGAATCAAATTCGGATACCGATCGCCTCCATACGTTCTGCAATCGCATCCAGATCTTCTTCACTGACCATACTGCGCTCTTCCCAAAGTGCTTTATCCCAGATCTCCACGCGGTCCTGAACTCCCACCAGGACAACGTCCTTCTCCAGATGTGCAGCTTTTCGAAGTGATGCAGGTACAGAAACCCTCCCCTGCTTGTCAAAGCTGCCCTCAGAAGCACTTCCAAAAAAATAACGCTTGAAAATTCTGGCATCCTTGTTCATCCGTGGTAAGGTATTTAATTCAGCAACAAACTGATTCCATTCGTCTTGAGAATACACAAAAAGACACCCTTCCAAGCCATTACAGATCACAAAGCTTTCTCCCAAGTCATCTCGTAATTTGGCTGGATGATGAGTCGGCCTTTTTCATCAATACTATGATTAAACTCTCCTAATAACATCTGGAATCCCTTCTAAAAGCAGAACTCCACTTTCGCCCCACTTTATGCCACTATTCACCACTTCCTACCACTTGAAACCATTGTAAACCACCACGCCCCCTTTTTCAACCCTTTTTTCACATTTTTCACATCTATGTCACAATTCTGTAAAAATTTGGTTAAAAAAAGAACAGGCTTCCAAAACCTGTTCTCATATCATTCTTTATTCTTTTATTCGCCAAGTCCGCTCAGATAATTATTCACCGCATCATAATTCACTTCTGCCACTTCCCGTTCCTGCTTTGACTCATGAGACACATATGCGGAATATCCGAGCCATCCCACCAATGCCAATGCAGCCAGTGACAGTACACACTTTCTGACAATGTTCATAATGCGCTGCTTTTTCATGTTCTTCTTCCGATTCGCCTTTTCCTGTTTATAGCGGTCTACTTTTTCCTGACTCATATCTAAAAGCTCCTTTGTCCCCTATGTATTTGACAGCTTCTGTCCTGCACTCTTTCTACATAGTGTACCACATCCGACTCTAAACTACAACAATAATTCCTCCGTCATTGGCATAAACCGTACTGATCCCGGATGTATCTACGATAAAACTGGACTTCACTGCAAACCGTTCTTTTAAAAGGCGCTGCACTTCTTTTGCTCTCTCCTCACAGTTACAGTGTGCAATAGCCAGAATCTTATCTCCTGCATTGACCACATCTGCTGCCACGCAGTCCGCCATCTTCACAAGTGCTTTTTTCATGCCTCTCGCTTTTTCCTTCTGACAGATCGTTCCCTGCGGAGTAGATCCCATGATCGGTTTGATATTCAAGGCTCCCGCTACCAGTGATTTGATTCCCGTAAGTCTTCCGTTCTTTCTTAAAGTATCCAGATTCTCCAGTACAAAATAAGTGTGCTGCTCCTCAATATAACACTCTACACTTTCCACAACTTCTTCGAACGTCATCCCGGCCTTTTCACACTGCTGAACCTTCAATGCGATCAAAGTCTCTCCTACTGAAGCGGAGCGTGAATTAAATACATGAATCTGTTTTTCCCCATATTCTTCTTCATACAGATTTTTTCCAAGAACCGCACTGTTATATGATCCGCTCAATTCTGCCGATAGTGTCACCACATAAATACGTTCGGCATCGCAGTGATAACTTTCCATATATCTTTCCGGAGACGGACAGGATGTCTTCGCACAGGATGTACTTTCTGCAATCTTTAAAAGCAGCTCTTCCTGCTTCAAGCTGTCATCATCTGTCCACTGAGTGTCTTCTATCTGAATTCCGAGAGCAACGTGTTCAAATCCTCCGTCTGCTTTCATCTCCGGCGTAAATTCTCCGCAACTGTCAACAATTACTTTATAGCTCATGTCTTTCCTCCCAAACCACACTTTCTTTTTCCACCATCTATTATATGTGGTTTTCAATACTACGTTACTTAATATACCACACTTTGTGTCGGATGAAAAGACATTTTTATATCTTTTGCTTTTCCTATTCTGTCTGAAGCTTAATTCTCCTGGATACACTCAGGCAAGTCCCATCTCCGTCATCAGGAACAGAACCGAAGTTCCTCCATAACTGACAAACGGAAGCGTAACACCCGTTGTCGGGATCATGTTCGTTACAACCATGATATTTAAGATCACCTGCAGCGCGATATGTGCAAAAATTCCGGTCACGATCAGTGAGCCGTACAGATCCGGTGCATTTCTTGCAATAAACATCAATCTATATAGAAGAAGTCCGAACAGGATCAATACTACGATTGCTCCGAAAACGCCAAGTTCTTCGCAGATAACGCTCAGAATCATATCATTCTGCGCTTCGGGGATCATACCAAGCTTCTGCGTGCTGTTTCCAAGACCTTTTCCGAAGAATCCCCCGGATCCGATCGCATACAGTCCCTGAAGCACCTGGAAGCCGGTGCCATCCGAGTGCCCTTCCGGATCCAGCCATGTTGTGATTCTTCCGATTCGGAAATTATCACTGTTCGTCGCATAAACCGCAAGTATGGCCACTATCACGATCAAAATTCCTGCTCCGATGGCAGCGATCATCAAAAACGGCTTTGTCTTCGGATGTGCCACAAAAATCAAGACACAGGTAATCGCCATTACGATCACGGCAGTACTTAAGTTGTCTGTAAGAATAAACACTCCACCTGCTGCCACCCCGCCATAGATCAGAAGTCTCCGGATTCCAAGCCAGTCATTGACTTTTCTTCCCATCTTACAGATCTCACAGGAAATAAACAAAATAATCGCGATCTTTGTAATCTCAGATGGCTGCAATGTCATATTTCCCGGAAGCTGGATCCATCGTCTGGCTCCATTGATCGTTGTTCCAAGAGGCGTCTGCACCAGCGCCATCATAATCATGGCAAACACATAGATTTCAAAAGAAAAAGCTCCATAAACATGATAATCAATCCTGGAAACGATCAACATAACTCCAAAACTGCCCGCACTGATCATTGCCTGTTTGATAAAATAGGACATGTCATCCTGAAAATCCGCCTGAGCGCTGTACGCACTGGCACTATAGAGCATAATCAGTCCAAAGCAAGTCAAAAATATAATGACCAGCATCAGATTATAATCAAAATACGTGGTCGGCACACTGCTTTGCGCAATCTCTCTTTTCTCCCGTTTCTGTCTGGCAGAACGTCTGCTTTTCGTTTCCCCCTGCTCTCTTCTGCGAATCGGCTGTACCGTTTTGCTGCTCATAACATCTCCCCTGTTTTTATTTTACTCGGTTATCTTGCGCTCATTGCCGGATGCACCGGTTTTCCATGTTCAAAAAACCGGTCATACCATACAAGGAAAATGTAGACAGTCCAGATCTTCCGACTGTTATCTGTCTTTTCATTTGCATGTTTTGCATGCTTGTGTTCATCCAGCATTTTCACAAGAAGCTCTGTATCAAAGAATTTTTTTGCCGCATCAGAAAGAAACATTTCTTTTACCCGATTGTAATACGCATCTTCTTTGAGCCATACCCGGATCGGAATCGGGAATCCCAGTTTCTTCTTCTCTGCAGTCTTACTGCGGATCACCTTTTCTGCCGCCCCGCGAAGTGCCACTTTTGTCTTCGGTGCTCTCACTTTATAATGCAACGGCAGTGTCTGGGCAAGCTCCAGTACTTTTTTATCCAAAAACGGGACACGCACTTCCAGAGAATTGGCCATTCCCATCTTATCCCCCTTCATCAGAATATCATGTACCAGCCAGAGATGCATATCCACATACTGCATCTTGGTCACAGAATCCTTGTCTTTCACGCGCTCATACAGTGGTGCAGTCACCTTCTGAATTCCCGGCTTGCAGCCTTTTTTCAAAATACGGTTCGCTTCTCTCTCTGTAAAAATATTCGTCGCATTGGCAAAATAACGTTCTTCCAGAGTTTTTCCGTGACGCATCAGGAAGCCTCTTCCTTTCATGCCTCTTGGAAGGCATCTCTCTGCAAAATTTCCAAGCATTCGTCTGATCGGCATTGGAATTTTATTAAACGAAGTATGCTCCAGAGGCTCACAGTAAATATTATATCCTCCGAACAATTCATCCGAACCTTCTCCGGACAGCACTACCTTTACCTTCTTCGCTGCTTCCTGACTCAGAAAATAAAGTGCGATCGCCGCAGGATCTGCCACCGGTTCATCCATATAATACTGGATATCGGACAGATTGTCCCAGTATTCCTGTGGAGTGATGACTTTTGCATCATTTTTCATGTTGATGCTTGCTGCAAACTCTTTCGCATCCTGAATCTCGCTGTATTTTCCTTCGTCGAATCCAACGGTAAAGGTACGATCCACCTGACCTAAATATGTCAGATAACTGGAATCCACTCCACTGGACAAATAGGAAGCAACTTCTACATCACTGATCTTGTGCATCTCCACAGACTCTTTCATGACTTTTTCAATGTCATCTACAACTTCTTCAAAGGATTTTGTCGTATCTCCTGTGAAATTCGGTTCAAAATACCGTTTGATCGTCATTTTCCCGTTCTCATAAACGAAATAATGGCCCGGCTGTACACAGAACACGCCTTTAAAGAACGTCTCATTGGTCGGAACAAACTGAAAAGACAGGTAATTTCCCAATGCATCTTCATTAAACACTTTATCAAACTTCGGATGCTCCAAAAAAGATTTGATTTCTGATCCAAACATCAATGTTCCATTCATCTGCGCATAATAAAGCGGCTTAATACCAAAAATATCCCGCGCTGAAAACAGTCTTTTTGCCTTTTGATCCCAGATTGCAAATGCATACATTCCGCGAAGACGGTAAACCAGTTCTTCTCCCCACTGCTCGTATCCGTGGATCAAAGTTTCCGAATCCGTATTGGAAACAAATGTATGTCCAGCCTGAATCAGTTCTTCTCTCAGTTCCTGATAGTTATAGATCTCACCGTTAAATACAAGCACCTTGCTTCTGTCCTCGTTATATAATGGCTGATCTCCGCTTTCTGAAAGATCAATGATTGAAAGACGCCGGAATCCAAGTGCCGCATCTTCATCCACAAATTTGCCGGAACTGTCCGGTCCGCGATGGATGATCGTATCTATCATATTCTCCAGCACCTGTTCTCTGTTCTCAACTTCTCCTACAAATCCTGCAAATCCACACATATACTGTATATCTCCTCTTAAAACTTATGTAACCTGTCCTTAACATTCCCAGTTTTCAGACAGGTTATGTAGACTCTTTTTTCAGATCCGGACAGTATCCTGCCCGCAACAACGCCTTTTAATATATCACATGCTATACTTAAATCCAAGAAAAACCTTACTTTCTCGTTTTCTTCATTCCGAATGAAGTGGCCTTGCGCCGTTCTTCCCACAACTGATGCCGGGCTTTTGTCAGCTGCTCCTCCAGATCTTTTATCTTTTCGCAATAGTAGTTTTTTTCCTCTTGTTCGGAAAGAATATCAAACCGGTATTCTACTTCCAGCCATGCAGGTCCGCCGTCCAACTCCGGAATATCCATCAGGTACTGCGGATCATCCGTCAGAAAGAGACTCTTTCCACGATCTGTAGAAACTGCATTGACTGGTTTCATCTCGTGTTCCACAGATCTTCCATTGATCTTCACACTGCAGATCTCACAACGGCACGCTGCATTGCATGGATCAAAGCGCATCATCTTTGCATTTTCCAGAAGCCAGGATTTTTGAATCTTATATCCTGACATACTCGGCCATGTCTCGCTGTCCTCCTCGCAGAAACCGTTTCCGATATCATAGTAACACTTAGATTCCTGACATTCTTTTCCACTGATATATCCGGACACAATATCGCTGTAGAATTTCATTCTCTCTGCTTCAATTCCCGAATAGTATGTCCTGCATTCTGTAAGCTCCGGAGATGCCATCAGTTCTTCATACATCTCATCAAACCGGCTGGCATACTGATAATCCACCGCAGCGATCTTCTGCCAGAGCGGCAGCCACTCTCCTGCCGGGCCATATCCTTCCTTGATCTCTTTTAACAGTTCATCTGATGTCTTTTTTTCAAATCCTCTTCCCGAAAAATTGTTCCGCTCAGCAAGACTGAAATTGGCTTCTGTCAGATATCCGGGACCTCCCAGATAATCATAAACATAAACCGGAACGCCCATTGCAAGACACCTCGGTACGGTTCTTCCAATCGTAATGACCAGATCATACTGCTGCAAAAACTCTGCATTCACCTGTTCCGTGCGATACCCAAGTCCGATCAGATCCACCTGATAATACCCGCCCATCTTTTCCTTGAGCTCCAAAAGCTCCTGCGGGATATGATTGGAAATGATCGCGATCTTATCCAACGCTCTTTTGTATCCTGCATACTCGCTGCTTCCTTCAAAATACTCTGCTTCCACACAGTTTTGAAAAACCCGTATCTTCGTTCCTTCCGGAACCTGCATGGCTACCATATCTGCACATTCAGGACTGACACACAGAATGAAGGCCGCTTCCTGCGTACAGACCGGAAGATTCTCCATGGCATTGATCACACTCAGCTTCGAGACAACCATTCGTTTATATTTTAATCCGTACCGGCTCACAAGATAATCAAACACCGGGAAATGCTGGATAAAGACAATCTCAAATTCCATCTCTTTGAGTGCCTCTTTCTGACATTCAATCACTGTGATCCCCTCTTCCAACTCCTGCAGAAGTGGATAAGACTTCTTATATACAGCAATCACCACATCATATCCCTTTTCTTTGAACAGATGTGCAAACTCCAGCACATGCAGCTCAGATCCTGTAAACTTCTGAAAATAAAGGTTGGTAATAAGTACTTTTTTCCTTTGTTCCATCTTACTTCTCCCTGTCTCCCCTGTTTTCCTCTTCTACCGATTATAGCAGACGCGGGAATATTTCTCCACCCGATAATTGCCTTTTTCAAAATCGAACAAAAAAAGACACTCGCCAAAGTGTCCAACTTGTGATCAATCGGGGTGACAGGATTCGAACCTGCGACCTCACGGCCCCCAGCCGTGCACTCTAACCAAACTGAGCCACACCCCGTCGTGCAACTACCGTTTTTCATTATACAAAACTTCCCGAAAAAAGTAAATGCCCTTTCGAATAAAAAGTCAGGCAGAGTTATCCTCATAACTCCGCCTGCTTTTTTATGAGCGCTTACATCCGCAATTCGGATTTTTATCAAACTCAGGATTGAATGCATAGAAGTTTTTGCTGTCCAGGTGTTCCTGTACGATCCGAAGATTTTCACCGAATCTCTGGTAATGCACGATTTCACGCTGACGCAGGAAACGGATCGGATCACAGACTTCCGGATCTTTTACAAGCCTGAGAATGTTATCGTAAGTCGTACGGGCTTTTTGTTCTGGTGCGACCTCGTAAGAACAACATAGCTGGAAACCCTTGAAAACACGCCATTTTGCGTAGGACAAGCCTTTTCCTGCTACGATTGCATAAGAACAAAAACATAGAAAAATGAAGATGAAGCAAGCTATCCTACATAGTTCCAATGGTTTCAGCAACTAAGACGTTCAACAATGAGCGTCTATTTTTTACCCAAAATGAAAGGAGAATCAAACATTATGAAAAAGATTATGAAGCGATTGCTTACAGGTGTACTTACCCTTGCAACCGTATTTACTGCATTACCTGTCACACAGGTTCATGCTGCGGATTCCGTCTATACTACTACGGACGGTAAAGCAGGAACAATCGTCAAGATTGACAATGGTGGTTCAGAGGTTTCCAGCTTTGAAGAAAGCATAATGAACGCTGACGGGCAGATTGCCTACTGTATTAATATAAACACAAATTTCCAATCGGGATATAAGAATCGTATCAATGCAACGGAGCGAATGAGCGACGACCAAATATCTGATGTGGCGTTGAATCTGGAATACGTCAAACAGTATGCAGAAAAGCACAGTCTTTCCAGCAAACAAGTCTATCTGTTGGAACAATGTGTTGTCTGGCGAAGATTGAGCGTTCACTTAGGCTGGGGGTACAACAATGTACGAGCTGCCTATGATGAAGTGTCAGAGAAAATCCAGTCAGAAGTCTATGAGAACGCAAAGGCTTTCGCTAAAGAAAATAAAGACCGTTACGATTGCGGTGGTTACATCTATGTTGGTGAAGGACAGGACTTAGGACAGTTCTGGGCGAAGTTAGCTGTCGGTGATGGCAAGATTCAGAAATCGTCCAGTAATACAGCAATTACAAAATCTAATGACTGCTATTCTTTATCTGGTGCGACTTATGGTGTCTATTCTGATAAAGGCTGCACGAAATCAGTTGCCACACTTATGACAGATGGCAACGGGAATACGGATACGGTGAAGTTGAGAGCTTCTACATACTATGTAAAAGAAATCGAAGCTCCAAAAGGATTCCAGTTAGATAACAACGTCTATACCCTTACGGTAAAGGCTGGTGAAACTTCCACATTGAAAGTCAGCGATACACCAAAAGTCACAGACACTTTGGTTGAGCTTTTCAAGATTGATATGGAAACAGGAAAAGCAACCGCACAGGGTAACGCTTCTTTAGAGGGTGCGGAGTTCGTCTGGAAGTATTATGACGGTTATTACACAAAAGATAATCTTCCATCAGAACCAACACGCACATGGACGACAAAGACAAAAGCGGAAAAAGGCAGCGATAACACTATCCACTATATCACAAGATTGGCAGATTCCTATAAGGTATCTGGTGACAGCTTCTATACACAAAACGGTACTATCTGTTTACCGCTTGGTACTATCACTGTAGAAGAAAAAGCTGCTCCAAACGGTTACTTGTTAGATGGTGCTTATATGCAAGCCGCTGGAAGTTCTGAACAGATAAAAGGCGTGTATGTGGCACAGATTACAGAAGATGGCGAACTTGCAGCATTAAGCGGCAGCAACCAGTATTCCGTATCGGACAAGATTATCCGTGGAGGTGTGAGAATCCAAAAGCGTGACCTTGAAACAAAAGACACAAAACCACAAGGCGGTGCAACATTGAAAGATACTGCCTTTGAAATCATTTCCTTAAATGATAATGCGGTATTGGTAGATGGCAAGCTATACAACAAAAATGAAGTCGTCAAGACAATCCGTACAGGTGTTGACGGTATCGCTGCAACTGACGCTGATACACTTCCTTACGGTCACTATAAAATTTCAGAATCCAAAAATCCGACAGGATATTTGACAACTGGTGCGGTTGACTGTGAGTTTGACATTGTGAATGACGGTGAAATCATGGATTTAACAGATGAAGCACATTCCATCTACAACCAGATTATCCGTGGGGATATCGAGGGTGTGAAAATTGGTGACGGTACTCACAAGCGACTTACGAATGTTCCCTTTAGGCTCACAAGCAAGACGACTGGTGAGAGCCATATCATTGTTACGGACGCAAACGGTCAATTCTCCACTTCTTCTGACTGGGTATCTCATAAACAGAATACCAACGCCGGAAAGACCAGTGAGGACGGTATCTGGTTTGGTACTTCCACACCAGACGACAGCAAAGGTGCATTGCTTTACGATACTTACACAATCGAAGAATTACGCTGCGATTCCAACAAAGGAATGACGCTGATTCCGGCGTTTGATGTAGTGGTGTCAAGAAATAAAGTAGTCGTGGACTTGGGTACACTCACAGATGAATATGAACCAGAAATCATTATCCATACGACTGCCACAGATAAGGTGACAGGTGAAAAATCAATCGTTGCCGGAAAGAGCGTGACTATCGTTGATACCGTCACTTTAGATGGTCTGACAAAAGGCACAAAATATCAGTTGAAAGGCTGGCAGATGGTGAAGTCTGAAAATGCACAGCTTTTGATTGACGGTGAACCTGTGGAAAATGATTACACATTCACTGCGAAAAAATCAGAAATGGAAGTTGAGGTTTCCTATACGTTCAATGCTTCTGCTCTTGGTGGCAAAGACCTTGTGACATTCGAGGAATTGTACGATTTATCCAATCCAGACGAGCCTACAAAGGTGGCAGAACATAAAGATATTGAGGACGAGGGGCAAACAGTGACGATTACGGAACGTATCATCACTATGCACACAACCGCTACTGATAAGGCGACAGGTGAAAAGACGATTGAAGCAGACGACAAAGTAACTATCGTTGATACGGTCACTTTAGATGGTCTTGAAAAAGGCGTGAAATACACTCTTAAAGGTTGGGAAATGGTGAAGTCTGAAAATGCTGAACTTCTAATGAATGGCAAGCGTGTAGAAAATGACCTTACTTTTACTGCCGAGGATTCTAAAATGGAGGTTCAGATTGAATTTACATTCAATGCTTCGGAGCTTGGCGGCAAAGAGCTTGTGACATTTGAAGAATTATATGACGTAACCAATCCAGACGAGCCTATCAAGGTAGCTGAACATAAGGACATCAAGGACAAGGGGCAGACTGTGACGGTCAAGGAAAACCTGGAATCCCCTACGGCACCAGAAGAACCTAGCACACCAACAAAGACAAGCGATTCACCAAAAACAGGTGACAACACACCATTTGTCGCATTGTTCGCCATGATGGGAATTTCCGCTGCTGGTCTTATCTTTGCCGGATATAAGAGATTCCGCAGAGTAAAGAAGTCTAAATAATACAGGAGGTATCGGTTTATGAAAGCAACTCCCCGTTCACCTCCCATCATAAAAAAAGTCAGTCCGTGGCTGGCAACTCAACTAAATTCTGCTTGATTAACATTTATCTTTCTGAATGGGGATTGTCAAGGGTGCGGCAGCACAATGCTTGCCCTTGATAATTCACAGGCAGACAGATATTATTCCGATAGCAGAATGACACAATCAATCATTAAAAATATAGAAAGAAAAGAGGTAAACAATTTATGGAATTAAAACACGTTATCCCAAATATGGAAAAAACATTCGGAACTTTAGAATTTGCTGGTGAGAATAAGGTGGAACAGCGTAGGATCAACGGACGTATGACGGTCGTTTCCCGTAGCTTCAACCTTTATTCGGACGTACAGAGAGCAGACGATATTATCGTGGTGCTGCCTGCTTCTGCTGGTGAGAAGAACTTTGAATCAGAGGAAAAGGTAAAACTTATCAATCCCAAAATCACTGCAGAGGGTTATAAAATCGGTACAAGAGGATTCACAAATTATATCTTATCGGCTGACGATATGGTGAAAGCATAAGGAGGTATTGAGTATATGAGATTAGCAAACGGAATCATTATTGACAAGGAAAAGACTTTCGGAGTATTGAAATTCTCCGCATTAAGACGAGAGGTACATATCCAGAATGAGGACGGTACGGTTTCTGAAGAAATCAAAGAACGTACCTACGATTTGAAGTGCAAAGAACAAGGACGTATGATACAGGTAAGTATTCCGGCTTCTGTTCCGTTAAAGGAATTTGACTACAATGCAGAGGTGGAAATCATCAATCCTGTGGCTGATACGGTGGCAACCGCTACGTTTCAAGGTGCAGACGTTGACTGGTATATCAAGGCAGATGATATTGTCTTGAAGAATAAGCATTCTGTGTCAAACACTATGACAAATCCATCACAAACAGTAACAAAAATAAATAAGCAATAATTGCTTCATCTGCAAAATGATATTATAATTATTGGCATATAGATAAATCGATGGAAAGGAATTAGTACAAATGTTAAGAAAAAATATTCTTATATTCATAAAAAGAAATACGCTTATTTCTGCATTTTTTATAATATCTATAGTCATCATTACTTCATATTATTTAACACTGGATTTGCCCGAACTGTTTAGAGGAGCCGAACAATGGTTTAATCTTTTATTTCAATTATCTGTTGGATATATAATAAATTTTATGTTTTATATTACACAAGTTTATGTTCCTAACAATAAGAGGGATTCTATTGCTAGAAGAAATGTTTCTATGCGATTAAAACAAATTATAAAAAATATGCGAAACAGTCTATCTTCGCTTGCAGAAATTTATTTAGATGGTCATACAGGTACTGATTATACTGCTGAAGAATTGTCTAGTTTGTTACAGTTACGATTTTCAGATAAAGTGAAAGTTTTAAATGCAAATAGGACTACTCGAGAAAATATGGTTTATTTTTCTGTAAGAGAATGGCTTGGAGAGTGTATTCGTAAAACCGAAGATGAAATTGATAAACTTTACAAATATTATCCCACAGATATTTCTGTAGAACTTATGAAAGTTCTTGAAGATATCTTAAATTCCACTTATCATTCCATGATGAAAACATTATTGGTTGTTCCAAATGATGTTGATTTTAGTCAATGTAATAATAATTTTTTTGCAGAGTATTATAAATTGATATGTGAATTAGAAAAAATTAATCAAAAGGAGTATTTTTCCGAATAAATGTTAGAGCAGTAAATTCTATGGAGTTTGCTGCTTTTTATGCTTAAAAGGAGGAACTATGAGATTACAAACATACAGAGGATATCGTATCAGAGCCAGTGATAAATCACTGGTTTTTCGTTTCTCAGCTGGTTTGCTGCTTCTATTATTCCTTGCGGTGGTTATGCTGCTGAACCTAAAGTCAATCATCACTACGGATTGGAAAGCAATCTCACTTTTTGAAGATGGCAGCGTCTACTTGCCGATTACACCATATAGGATAGTGACTATCATTGTGGCGACTCTGGTCTGTGTGTTGTCTGCCCTTTTCTACCGCAGATTCCAGTATGACAGAGTGAAACAGCTTTTTCACCGTCAAAAGCTGGCACGCATGATTTTAGAGAATGGCTGGTATGAATCAGAATCCACACAGGACAGCGGATTTTTTAAGGACTTGCCAGCGTCCGGCAAGAAAGAGAAAATCAACTACTTTCCAAAACTGTATTACCGTATGGAACATGGTCTATTGTATATCCGTACAGAAATTACATTAGGGAAATATCAAGACCAACTTTTACACTTGGAAAAGAAGCTGGAAACAGGATTGTACTGTGAGCTGGTGTCAAAAGAGCTACATGATTCCTATGTGGAGTATGTCTTACTTTATGACACTATCGCTAATAGAATCACTATCAATGAGGTACAGGCTGAACATGGCAGTTTACGTCTGATGAAAAATGTCTGGTGGGAGTATGACAAGCTCCCTCATATGCTGATTGCTGGCGGTACTGGTGGAGGAAAGACGTATTTTATTCTCACACTCATTGAAGCTATGCTCCGCAGCAATGCAGTCATGTATATTTTAGACCCAAAGAACGCTGACCTTGCGGATTTATCCGTTGTCATGCCGGAAGTCTGGTACAAGAAAGACGATATAACTGCCTGTATTGATAGATTTTATGACAGTATGATGGCAAGAAGTGAAGCTATGAAGCTCATGGAGAATTACAGAACGGGGGAAAACTACGCCTATTTAGGACTATCACCCCACTTCCTTATCTTTGATGAATACGTGGCGTTCATGGAAATGCTGACAACAAAGGAAAATGTCGCTGTGCTGAATAAGCTCAAACAGATAGTCATGCTTGGACGACAGGCAGGATATTTTCTGATTCTCGCCTGTCAGCGACCAGACGCAAAATATCTCGGTGACGGAATCCGTGACCAGTTCAATTTCCGTGTAGCTCTTGGGCGTATGTCAGAGCTTGGGTACAGTATGATGTTCGGTGAAGCAGACAAGGACTTTTTTCTGAAACAGATCAAAGGACGTGGCTATGTTGATACGGGAAACAGTGTCATATCCGAGTTTTACACTCCCCTTGTACCCAAAGGGCATGATTTTCTAAAAGAGATAGGGAGATTGTCACAAAACAGGCAGGACGGACAGGCGGCGTGCGAAGCGAAAGCCGCAGGCACGGACTAGCCTGTGTTGGGGTGGCGTGAGCGCCCCAACCATCTGCCCCCGTTATCTAACAGGGGGGCACAAATTATCTGGAAACAGTCAATTACATATCAAAAAGTTCTTGAAAACAGAGGACTTTTCAAACATTCAAGGGAGTGTGACAAAATCGGTAACTGTCACATTCCTTTTTCGATTGGAGGGATTGAAACTGAATGATACCGATTGGATAAACGATTTTAAGGAAAAACGGACGCAGTACGGCGTTTCCCAGAATCGTCTTGCGGTCATGGCTGGTATCAGTCGTGAGTATGTCAGCAGGATTGAATCTGGAAAAGTAGCCTTGACAGAAGAAATCAAGGGGAAATTCACGGACGCTCTGGAAAAGCTGAATCCAGAGAATCCGTTGGAAATGGTCTTGGATTACGTCAGAATCCGATTCCCCACACAGGACGTTCGGCACGTTGTTGAAGATATTCTGCAATTAAAGCTGGATGTAATGATACATGAGGACTACGGATTCTACTCCTATGCGGAACATTATGTGCTTGGTGATGTGTTCGTGCTGACATCACCCGATAAAGAGAAAGGCACACTGCTGGAGCTGAAAGGCAAAGGCTGTCGGCAGATGGAAAGTTATCTGCTGGCACAGCATAGGAGCTGGTATGACTTTCTCATGGACGCTCTGGTGGAAGGAGGTGTGATGAAACGTCTTGACCTTGCCATCAACGATATGGCAGGAATCTTGGATATTTCAGAGCTGACAGAGAAATGCAACCGTGAAGAATGTATTTCCGTATTCCGCAGCTTCAAGAGTTACCGCAGCGGTGAGCTGGTGAGAAGCAATGAACAGGACAGATACGGAATGGGAAATACGCTTTATATCGGTTCGCTCAAATCAGAGGTTTATTTCTGTATCTATGAAAAGGACTATGAGCAGTATGTGAAATACGATATTCCGATTGAAGATACGAAAATCAAGAACCGTTTTGAAATCCGGCTGAAAAATGAGCGAGCCTATTATGCGGTGCGTGACCTGCTGACCTACCATGACGCAGAGCGTACCGCTTTTGACATTATCAACCGTTATATGCGGTTCGCTGACAAGGAGGTGGAGAAAAGACGCAGCGAATGGAAAACCAATGAGAAATGGGCGTACTTTATCGGTTCTGATCGTGGGCGTTTGAAACTGACGACCAAACCAGAACCGTATACGCTCACTCGGACGCTCAACTGGATAAGCAGACAGGTAGCTCCCACATGGAAAGTCTTGCAGCAGATAGACAGTACCAACGGTACGACCTATCTCAAAGATATTTTAGACCATGCGAAGCTCACGGAGCGTCACAAGAAACTGATTGAACAGCAGACAACTTCTACAGAGGAAATCATCAACAAGGAGGAATGACAACATGAAACATATCTTATTTGATTTATTTTTAGTATCTCTTGGTGCAGGTATCGGAGTGGTTACAATGTGTCTGGTACGGGCTGGCAGCCAGTTTGACAGAGATATGGAAACATGGAAAAGAGGTGAGAAATAATGAATTTCGGACAGAACTTATACAACTGGTTTTTATCCAATGCACAGTCACTTGTGCTTATGGCAATCGCTGTTATCGGGGTGTATCTCGGTTTCAAGCGTGAGTTTTCCAAACTTATTGGCTTTCTGGTGATTGCCTTAATCGCTGTCGGTCTGGTATTCAATGCCGCTGGCGTGAAAGACGTACTGTTACAGTTATTCAATAAGATTATCGGGGCGTAATCATATTGTTATATCCTCCGCAAGATGTTATAATTTGTTGTAATTTAATGAATTGCGGAGGAATGATTATGAAAGATTTTATTGATTTCTTAAAATTACCGCCTAATATTCTAGGAGCTTTGTCTATTGCAAGCGGAGCATTATTACTATTGCCAGACCAGTTGGCTAAAAGGCTATATATGACAGAGTTTCGTGATAAATATGGATTTACAATAGGTATTATTTTTGTCGTTTCAACTGCTATACTAATAGTTCTTATAGTTAGTAAAATATATCATTACTTTTATGATAAGCATTCATCAAAAAAATTGGTTGAAGCACAAACAAAATATCTTAAAAGAATGACACCAGAACAAGTTATTGTGATTCGGGAGTTTATCAATGAACCAACACATACATTGCCACTTCCTTATAATAATGGATTGGTAATTGAGTTACAACACCTGCAAATTATTACACCAGCAGGACAAACTCATTTGGTAGATATGTTAGACCCTCAAATTCAATTCTTTTTGCAACCGTGGGTTATTCAGAGAATTAACAATGATGATGAATTAAGGCAAAAATTTTATTAAAATGAATTAGCAGTAAATCATAATAGGTTTGCTGCTTTTTTTATACAAAATTTTTAGATTGGAGGACAACATGAAAACAGATATTTTTGAGGATATGAAAGATTATATCGGCTGTAATGATGTTTCCGACCTGCCTTACCGCAAGCGTGAGGTATGGGAAGAAATCAAACGACAGATACCTCTTCAATATCCTAAAGAACAGTTAGAAAAGTTTTCTCATTATGTGTTTGGTGTAGATTATGCTGTTATAATGGGAATACTGGATATGATGAAAGGAAGTGACAGACCATGCAGGAAATGCGAGTTTACTTGTTAAATAATACAAAACCGTATCGTGAGGGTGACGAAGAATATTCTGGTGCTTGGTTCAACTGCCCTGTGGACTTTGAGGAAATCCGAGAAAAAATCGGTGTGGAACATGAAGAACAGATTGAGATTGCAGACTATGAGCTGCCCTTTGACTTACACAGTGATATGCTACTTTGGGAAATCAACGCCAACTGCCGCATGGTGCTGGAATTGGAGGGTACGCCTATCGGCAATGAAATGAAAGCCATTCAGCAGAAATGGTTTTCCAGCTTCGAGGAATTTATCGACCACAAGGACGAGATACGCTACTATGATGTGGGTGACGGTGCAGCTCTGGCAGAATACCTTATCCGTGAAGAATATGTTTTTGGTGAGATTCCTCACGAACTGTTGAAACATATCGACTATCACTCCTATGGTAGTGAGCTGGAAATGGACGACAGATACTTATTTACCACAAGCGGCGTATTCCGCTATCAGTAAAGGGGTGATGTGGTATCGAAGAAATGCGAATCTATATCGCCAATCTTGGGAAATACAACGAGGGTGAGCTTGTGGGTGCGTGGTTTACGCCGCCCGTTGATTATGACGAGATGGCAGAACGTATCGGCTTGAATGACAGATACGAAGAATACGCAATCCATGATTATGAGCTACCCTTTGAGATTGACGAGTACACACCCATTGAGGAAGTCAACCGCCTGTGTGAAATGGTGGAGGACTTACCAGAAGACATACAGGACGAATTATCGGAACTGCTAGGCTATTACAGTAGCTTGGAAGATTTGTGCGAACATGCAGACGATATTATCCATTATCCCGATTGTGACGATATGACAGACGTTGCCTATTACTTCATAGATGAATGTCAAAGTCTGGGTGAGATACCAGACAGAATCCGCAGTTACATAGACTATGAAGCCTACGGGCGTGACCTTGATTTAGAGGGGTGTTTTGTCGTCACCAATCATGGCGTGTTTGAATGTCCGTATTAACAATTACAACTGAATATTTTTTATCTGCCAGTGAAATGACACTGGTTATTTTTTTGCAGCAGCCTTGAAACATAGGCTGCTGTTTCCATTTTAGAACAGAAAGGAGCTGTGAAAATTGAAGAAAATCAAAAGCTATACAAGCATATGGAGCGTGGAAAAAGTCATTTATGCAATCAACGACTTTCAACTCCCGTTCCCGCTCACATTCAGTCAGATGGCTTGGTTCGTGGTGTCGCTGTTTGTGGTGATTCTCTTTGGGGAGCTACCGCCCTTTAACATGATTGACGGTGCATTTCTCAAATACTTTGGAATCCCTGTGGCGTTCACTTGGTTTGTATCGCAAAAGACCTTTGACGGAAAAAAGCCTTTTGGATTCCTAAAATCCTGTGTGAGCTTTTTCCTCCGACCAAAAGTGACCTATGCAGGAAAAGCTATCAAACTGAAAAATCAGAAATTCAATACAAGCGTGACCGCAGTTAGGAGTGTGATGTATGTTCCCGATTAAGTACATAGAAAACAATCTGGTGTTCAACCATGACGGTGAGTGCTTTGCCTACTATGAGCTGACACCTTACAATTATTCGTTCCTGTCACCAGAAGAAAAATACATGGTGCATGACAACTTCCGTCAGCTTATCGCCCAGAACCGTGACGGAAAAATCCATGCCCTACAGATTGCCACAGAGGACAGCCTGCGTGCAGTACAGGAGCGTTCCAAAAAGGGAATCACAGGCAGATTAAAAGAGATTGCCTGTAAAAAGGTAGATGAACAGACAGAAGCGTTGGTTGAGATGATTGGTGAAAATCAGATTGACTACCGCTTTTTTCTTGGCTTCAAGCTGCTGGTAAATGAGGAAGAAATCAGCTTCAAGGGTATGCGAAAATCAGCAGCTATGACCTTTGCGGATTTTATCTATGAAGTCAATCACAAGCTGATGGGTGACTTCGTTTCCATGAGTAATGATGAAATCAACCGTTTCCTAAAGATGGAAAAACTCTTGGAAAGTAAAATCTCACGCCGCTTTCAGTTCCGCAGACTAGATAAGAACGACTTCGGCTACCTCTTGGAACATATCTACGGGAATACCGGCGTTGCTACAGTGATTACAGTTATGACCTCCCGATAAAAAAGTTAAAGCGTGAAACACTGGTGAAGCGATATGACCTTATCCGTCCGACACGCTGCATGATTGAAGAAAACCAGCGATACCTAAAGATTGAGCGTGAAGATCAGACAACTTTTGTTGCCTACTTCACGATTAACAATATCGTGGGTGAGCTGGATTTTCCGTCAAGCGAGATATTTTATTATCAGCAACAGCAATTCACGTTCCCCGTTTCCACTTCTATGAATGTGGAAATCGTCACCAACAAAAAGGCTCTGACGACTGTTAGGAATAAAAAGAAAGAGCTGAAAGACTTGGATAATCATGCTTGGGAATCCAACAACGAAACGGGAAGTAACGTCATGGACGCTCTGGATTCGGTGAATGAACTGGAAACAAATTTAGACCAGTCCAAAGAATCCATGTATAAATTATCCTACGTTATCCGTGTGGCAGCTGACACTCTGGAAGAATTGAAACGCCGCTGTGATGAAGTCAAAGATTTCTATGATGATTTGAACGTCAAGCTGGTTCGCCCATTCGGTGATATGTTGGGGTTGCATGGTGAGTTTATCCCGTCCAGCAAAAGATATATCAATGATTATATCCAATACGTCACTTCGGACTTTCTCGCCGGACTTGGCTTCGGTGCGACACAGCAGCTTGGGGAAACGGACGGTATCTATATCGGCTATAACCTTGATACAGGAAAGAACGTCTATCTAAAACCTAGCCTTGCAGCACAGGGCGTAAAAGGTTCTGTGACAAATGCTCTTGCGGCTGCTTTTCTCGGTTCGCTCGGTGGTGGGAAGTCTTTCTGTAACAACCTTATCATCTATTATGCGGTGCTGTTTGGAGGAAAAGCGGTCATTGTAGACCCAAAATCAGAGCGTGGTAACTGGCAGGAAACGATACCCGACATTGCACAGGAAATCAAGATAGTTAATCTCACCAGTGAGGACAAAAACAGAGGACTTCTTGACCCGTATGTGATTATGAAGCGAACAAAGGACGCTGAAAGTCTGGCAATCGACATTCTGACATTCCTTACAGGTATTTCGTCCCGTGACGGTGAGAAGTTCCCTGTATTAAGGCGTGCAATCCGTTCCGTGACACAGAGCAAAAAACGAGGACTGCTCCGTGTCGTTGATAAATTAAGGAAAGACGATTCTCCTGTGGCAGAAAATATCGCAGACCATATCGAGAGCATGACCGATTATGACTTTGCACACCTTTTATTCTCGGACGGTGATGTGGAGCAGTCCATCAGTTAAACAGGCAGCTCAACATCATACAGGTGGCAGACCTTGTGTTGCCGGATAAGGACACGAAGTTTGAAGAATACACCACAATGGAATTATTGTCCGTGGCTATGCTGATTGTCATTAGTACCTTTGCCCTTGATTTTATCCATTCCGACAGGAGCATTTTTAAGATGGTGGACTTGGACGAGGCGTGGACGTTCCTACAGGTGGCACAGGGGAAAGCATTGTCTAACAAGCTGATTCGTGCTGGACGCTCCATGAACGCTGCTGTTTACTTCGTTACACAAAACTCTGGTGATGTGGACGATGAAAAGATGAAGAACAATATCGGCTTAAAGTTTGCGTTCCGTTCTACAGACATAAAGGAAATCAAGAATACTCTTGAATTTTTCGGTGTGGATAAGGAGGACGAGGGCAACCAGAAACGACTTAGGGATTTGGAAAACGGACAATGCCTGTTTCAAGATTTGTATGGGCGTGTGGGCGTTATCCAGATTCACCCTGTATTCTCTGACCTGTTCCATGCCTTTGATACCAGACCGCCAGTGCAGACGGAAGAAATGAGGTGAAGCCTATGGACAAGAGAAAAATAGTCCGTTATCTGCTTATCACGCTTTCGGTGATTCTCGGTGTGCTGGTATTTTTATCTATCACGGGTACGGTAGCTCATGCGGCTGGTCTGGTAGACAATACGGTGAGTGACGCTAACACCTATTCCAAATATCCGCTGGAAAACTACCAGCTTGATTTCTATGTGGATTCAAGTTGGGATTGGCTGCCGTGGAACTGGCTTGACGGTATCGGCAAAAGTATTCAGTACGGACTATATGCCATCACAAACTTTGCCTGGACGGTGAGCTTATACATTTCCAATGCGACGGGATATGTGGTACAGGAAGCCTACAAGCTGGACTTTATCTCTGATACCGCAAGCTCTATCGGAAAGAACATTCAGACGTTGGCTGGTATCACTTCCAGCGGTTTTTCCAGTGAGGGATTTTATGTGGGATTTCTGCTTATCCTTATTCTGGTAATGGGTATCTATGTGGCATACACAGGACTTATCAAGAGGGAAACCACAAAAGCAGTTCATGCGGTGATTAACTTCCTTGTGGTGTTTATCCTGTCAGCTTCTTTTATTGCATACGCCCCCAATTATATCAGCAAAATCAATGACTTTTCCGCAGATATAAGCAGCTCGGCATTATCGCTCGGTACAAAAATCGTGCTGCCCGATTCCAACAGCAAAGGAAAAGACAGCGTAGATTTAATAAGAGACAGCCTGTTTTCCATACAGGTGAAACAACCGTGGCTGCTTTTACAGTACGGGGAATCGGATATAGAAACGCTCGGTTCTGACCGTGTGGAAAGCCTGTTATCGGAAAGTCCAGACACGGACGACAGAGAGGACGTTGTGATTGAGGAAATCGAGGATAAGGACAATGACTATTTGAGCGTCACAAAGACCATGACCCGTTTAGGTATGGTAGTGTTCCTGTTTATCTTCAATATTGGTATCTCGGCATTTGTCTTTCTGCTTACCGGCATGATGATTTTCTCGCAGGTGCTATTCATCATTACGCCATGTTCCTGCCGATTAGTTTTATCCTCTCCATGATACCGACTTATGAGGCATGGCAAAAAAGGCTCTTACGAAGCTGTTCAATACCATTATGATGAGAGCCGGAATCACACTGATTATTACCACAGCCTTTAGTATCTCGACTATGTTTTATTCCATTTCCTCCAGCTATCCGTTTTTCATGGTGGCATTTCTACAGATAGTCACCTTTGCCGGAATCTATTTTAAATTAGGTGACTTGATGGCAATGTTCAGCCTGCAATCTTCCGATACACAGCAAGTCAGCAGACGAATCATGCGACACCCGTATATGTTCCTCAACCGCAGGGCAAGACGCTTGGAGCGTAAAATCGGTAGGACAATGGCGGCTGGTGCTGCTGGCGGTGTAGCTGGTGCTGCGGCGGCTTCTGCTTCTACGAAAAAGGCAGACAATACCAAACAGACAGGTAATACGCATACCAGAGCAAATCACAATACTTCTGCTTCTTCCAGTGGAGGTAACAGCAAGCCGCCAGCTCTGCCGGATTCCAAATCACAGAAGCCGCTTACATTGCCGGATAAGAAAAGTCAGACGGATTCCTCACAGACCGTACATAGTTCACAGAGCAATACGCAGGAATCACAGTCTACCTCAAAGCGTGGAATCGTGGATAAAAAATCGGTATCGAAACAGCCGCAGTCAGAGAAACAGAATCCACAGCGTCCGAGTGTGGATAAGGAACAGGACAAGCTGGAATCAAAGGATAAAGAGCGACAGGTCACCGGATCAGCGACAAAGAGAGCTGCCCCGGTGCATGAGCGACCAGCCACAACGCCTGTTCCTGTAAAATCGGATTCACAGGCGGCAGCTTCAAAACCAGAGCAGAAAGTCAAAGAGCGTCCTGTCACAGTGACAAAGGAGCAGCCGCAATCAAGCAAGAGTAAAGAGCCTGTGACAAAATCACAGGAGAATGTAAGAACACAGGTTGTCAGAGAATCCCGTCCGGCAGATAAACAGACTTCATCAGCAGTAAATAAACATTCACAAGCTACCACAGATATTTCAAGGCAAACGGTACAACGTCAGAAGCAGACAAAGACGGTTCAGAAAAAGACCACAAATCAATCAACAATGAAGAAATCTACAAGTAAGAAAGGCGGCAAGAAATGAAGTTAAGGCATTTTGCTGTGTTCGGTGGGATTTTCACAGTGATTATCTGTCTGCTTCTGTTCCTGTTTATCGTGACCGCAGATGATGAAGAAAGCGGCTCTTCCAGCTTGGATTTTTCTGGACTGAACCTGTCAGCAGAAGTCTTGAAACATCAGCCTACGGTAGAAAAATACGCAAAGGAATACGGGATTTCTGACTATGTGAATTACCTGCTTGCGATTATGCAGGTGGAATCCGGCGGCACTGGCACGACAGACGTTATGCAAGCCAGTGAATCACTTGGTCTACCGCTTAATTCCTTGTCTGTGGAGGATTCCATCAAACAAGGGTGTAAATACTTCTCGGAGCTTTTGAAATCCGCAGAAGCGAAAGGCTGTGACATCAACACAGTGGTACAGTCCTATAACTATGGCGGCGGCTTCATTGATTACGTTTCCAGTCATGGGAAAAGTACACCTTTGAGCTGGCGGTCAGTTTCGCAAAGGACAAGTCCGGCGGTGTCAAAGTCACCTATAAGAATGAGATTGCCATAAAAGAAAATGGCGGCTGGCGTTACAGGTACGGGAATATGTTCTATGTAAAATTAGTCAGCCAGTATTTGGCTGTGCCTAGTTTCAGTGACGCTACCGCACAGGCAATCTTCAATGAAGCGTTGAAGTATCAAGGCTGGAAGTATGTGTATGGCGGCAGCAATCCCAACACTTCTTTTGACTGTTCGGGATTGGTTCAGTGGTGCTACGGAAAGGCTGGTATCAGCTTACCCCGTACCGCACAGGCACAGTATGACGCTACGCAGCACATACCGCTGTCACAGGCAAAAGCTGGTGATTTGGTATTCTTCCACTCAACCTATAACGCTGGAACATACGTCACTCATGTAGGAATCTATGCTGGAAACAACAGAATGTATCATGCTGGCGACCCTATCGGATATGCAGATTTAACAAGCTCGTACTGGCAGCAACACTTGATTGGTGCCGGACGAGTGAAAACCAATTAGAAAGGAATGGTGCTATGCTATTTAAGAAAAAGGATAAGGAATCAAAACCAAAAAGGAAAAGAAAGTGCCGGTGATGAAAGTTGGCACGCATAAGAAAACCGTGATTGCCTTATGGCTGGTGCTGATTGCCAGTGTCAGCTTTGGGGTGTATAAGAATTTCACCGCCATTGATATGCACACGGTACATGAGAAAGAAGTCATTGAGCAGCGTATTGTTGATACCAACAAGATAGAGAATTTCGTCAAGGCATTTGCGAAGTCCTACTATTCTTGGAGCAACACGCAGGAATCCATTGAGAAACGAACCGCAGCCATCAACCAATATCTGACAAAGAGCTTACAGGATTTGAATGTTGATACCGTCCGTATGGATATACCTACAAGCTCTACGGTAACAGACGTTAAGATTTGGGAGGTTGAAGCGGCTGGAATGAACGACTTTACCGTTGTCTACTCGGTAGATCAAACGGTAACGGAGGGAGAAACTACTATCGGCTACACTTCCGCTTATATGGTGGTAGTTCATGTAGATGGTGACGGAAATCTGGTTATTACACAGAATCCGACCATCAGCAGCATACCAACAAAATCCGGCTATGAACCAAAAACAAAAGAATCGGACGGAACAGTGGACGCTGCCACTACGGAGGAAGTTACAGAGTTCTTGGAAACATTCTTCAAGCTATACCCTACCGCAACAGAAAAGGAGCTTGCCTACTATGTATCGGGGAATGTGCTGGAACCTGTGAATTGTGAGTATGTGTTCTCGGAGCTGGTAAATCCTATCTTTACACAAGATGGTGAACAGGTGAAAGTGTCCGTATCAGTGAAATATCTCGACCAGAGGACAAAGGCAACACAGATTTCACAGTTTGATTTGACACTGGAAAAAGATAGTAACTGGAAGATTGTAAAATAATGAAGATGGGGAATGGACATTAAAAACCGTTCCCCTTTAATCATTTTCATTCACGTTTAATTTTTTTAACTGCTATTGCTTATTGTGCTACAAAAAATGCCATTCTTAATTTGGAAGATTAGTTCCAGAAAAATCAGAAAGAATATTGACATACAAGTGATGCGTGTATATAATGTGCATGTATAAACATCACACTAAAGGAGGAAAGATATTTGAAGATAGTAATATCTAATACATCTGAAAATCCTCTTTACCAGCAAATCAAAGACCAAATAAAAGACGCTATCTTAAGAGAGGAATTAGTGGAGGGCGACGCCCTTCCGTCTATCCGTTCCTTTGCAAATGATTTAAAAGTCAGCGTCCTAACAATACGGAGGGTATATGATGAATTGGAAAAAGAGGGATTTATTACAAGTCAAGTCGGTATCGGGACTTTTGTTTCTACAAGTAATATTGAATTATTAAGGGAGTCCAAACGGCGACTTGTAGAGAAAAAAATGCTTGATATGATACAGACAGCTAAATCACTAAATATCAGCAAAGAGGAATTAAATGCCATGATGGACATTCTATACGAGGAGGAAAAATGAATGGACAATATTTTAGAAGTATCTGGAATCAATAAAAGTTACGATGATTTTTCCTTGAAGGACATCTCATTCTATTTACCAGAGGGATGTATCACTGGATTTGTGGGAATTAACGGGGCAGGTAAGACAACCACTCTACGAAGTATTTTAGGGCTTACCAACAATGTGTCGGGGAAAATAAATTTTTTTGGTATGGACATAAAGGGAAATGAAAGCGAAATAAAAGACCGTATCGGTATTGTGCTTGATGATGGTTGTTTTTATGATGAATTAACCATTTCAGAAATGAAAAGCATCATAGCACCTGCCTATAAAAACTGGTGTGAACAAGATTTTATTGATTACTTAGAACGTTTCGAGCTTAACCCAAAGCAAAAAATCAATACACTGTCGAAAGGTATGCGTATGAAATATGCTTTGGCATTAGCTCTTTCACATAAAGCGGAGCTACTTATTATGGACGAACCGACAAGCGGACTTGACCCACTGGTACGAAGCCAGCTTTTGGATATATTAAAAGATTATATGAACAAAGATGGAAAAGGTGTATTTTTTTCTACGCATATTACCTCTGATTTAGACAAAATTGCAGATATGCTGATTATGATTGATAGTGGGCAGATTGTTTTTCAAGAAGAAAAAGACCAGTTGCTTGACAGCTATCGAATTATAAAAGGAAGTGCAGAGAAACTGAATTCAGATACACGAAAGATGTTTCTTTGCACAGAAGAAAGTGCATTTAATTTTACGGGAATTACAAAACAGGCTTCTGTTGTTATGGAATGTATGCAGGATGTTCTTATAGAACGACCAACGATTGAAGACATTATGCTTGCGAATGTGGAAAGGAGAAAAAAGAATGTTATTTAGCTTAGTAAAAAAAGATTTTCTAATTGTAAAGAAATATGTGGGTATTATGCTTATTGTATCCTTTTTAATTCCGCCTATTATGCTTTGGCGTACACCTGAAGCGGCTGGAGCTATGGGTTTCACACTTACTATTATTTTCAGTATTTTCATGTTGACACAATATGTTTCCTTAAAGGAACATCAATATCCGAAAGCCGCTACTCTGCTTTGTGCAACGCCATATCCCCGTAGGCTGATTGTACTTTCAAAATATTTATTTTGTCTGGTTATTTATGCGGTATGCTGTTTGATTTTTGGGATTGACACACTTCTTTTCCCAAACTTGGAACGTTTGATATTAGGATGGCGGTTATCATTTTTTTTACGGTCACTGTATTTTTATCTGTTTATTTTCCTGCTTTATATAAACTGGGATATGAAAAAACAAAATTTTTCTTTGTCTTAGTTATTATGGCATCCCCTATTTTGTTTGCAGCTCTGTTTAAACCAGAAAATAAGATGAAGTTTGATTTCTTAAATACGGTTTCCACAACAATGCTCATTATTTTTGGTATTGTAATTAGTCTTATCATTTTTTCAATATCCGCTATTCTGTCAATTAAGTTTTTTGAAAAGAGCGATTTGGCATAGGAGGTATCGTATGGAACATGATGTAATTATTTTGTATTTGATAGCAGGAGTATCGTTTACTTTCGCCTTGTTTAATTGTATTTTGTTTGCCTTGAAACATGGAAAGACAATGAAAACAGATGGAATGATTGTTTCAATAAAGTCTACAAACCCGACAAACGAAAAATGGCGTAATGCAAAACTGGCAGAGGTTTCCTATCTGGTAAATGGCAAGTGGATTGTGTCAAAAAATCGCATACAGGTTTCTCTTACCTCCGAGATAGGAACGCATATTCCTATCCGATATGACCGAAACCAGCCAGACAAAATATACAGTTATTCAGTAAAACGAATTATTATAGGATTTTTAATTGGTGTAGGTAGCATACTTATAGCTGCGTTTATGCAAATTCATTAGAGAAAGGGGATATAGGATATGCCACATTTTCCAGAATGGTTTATAGTCATTTGTGTGTTGTTCCCTATTGCCAATTTGATTTATAAGGCATGGAAAAACAGAAAGAAATAGCAAAGTGGAGGTAATGATGAAAAAAACGGAATGGATACGCTGCCCTGTTTGTGGCAACAAAACCCGTGACAGAATTAGAGAAGATACGGTTTTAAAAAATTACCCGCTCTATTGTCCGAAATGTAAACAGGAAACCTTAATAGAAGCCAAAAATCTACAAATAATAGTAATCAAAGAGCCAGACGCACAGACGCAGAGCCGATAACACCGAGAATAGTTTTATCTTGGGTTATCGGCTTATTTTATTGGAAAGCTAAAAAGCATAGGATTACTCCTCCACTTCCTTAGACTTGATGATTCCGTCAATAACGCTTTCCATGATAACTAAATCTTTGTCGGACAGGTTATCAAGCTGCTTTTCCAACTGTATTCTTCTGGTGCTCTTCACCAGATCAGAAGCAGGCAGGAAAAAGCGTCTGTTGATACATTCAATAAATGAACAAGGTCATAAAATACTTGTAAACTTGGGTGCTGCCCTTTGTTTTCAATATTCGTCAAATAGCGTGGGTCAATCTCAATCATTGCTCCCACTTGTTCACGGGTAAGACCTTGTTTCATGCGAGCTTCTTTGATTGCAAGACCAAAGGCTCTAAAATCATACTTATCTTCTTTTTTACGCATATGTAATCACCTCACTACATTTTACTGTTCCTGTTGATTTTCTAACAGGTATAGAAAAACGCATAGTATGGTTTGTAAGTTCCTATCTGCGTAAAAGGAACATTAAAAAAGTGCTGCATTGCGGTAAATAAAAAAAACCGCTATTGTCAGTAGCATTTTTGCATGTTAAAAATTTTCTTTGTTTAGATGGCGGTTGACAAGCCGCCTTTTTTCCATCCCCGAAAAACAGTATATAGGTTTGGGGTTAGCGGCTTTAGGAGGTAGCCGCATTGAGAAACCTACATAATCGACAATCTTTGATATATCCGATATTGTCAAAAAAATCTTAGCCTTTAAAGCGGTACAATATACCCTTGAATATGGTTTTTCACATTACATAGCAGGAATAACTATAAAAGCACAAGAACAGCATTCATTTTATGCTCTTGTGCTTTTTTGCTGCTTAAAAAAATTTTTTGACTTTTTTCTGATTTGGGTTACAAATCGCTCCTCCGTGTTGAGTGTTAGTGCGGAAAGAGGTAAAAAGCCTTTTCGCTTTAGCAACGTCAACTTGAAAGGAGGTGAGATTATGAAACCTTCTTCATTTGAGAACGCTATAAGACTTCAATTTGACTGTCTGGCTCGTAAGGTGATTGGCAGAACTGTAAAGAACTACAACAAAGAACTTGCCAGACGTGCAAAGCATGAAATATCTTTCTGTGAAATACCAGAGCTGGAATTAAACCAGTTGGGTGTATCGGACGAATACCCGATTGAATTTACTTCCTTTGATGTGTTCGGTACAGAAGTTCGTGTCTATGATGAGAAATTATGTGAAGCAATCAAAAAATTAAGCGAAAGACGACGTAATGTTGTGTTGATGTTCTACTTTCTGGAATTACCAGACGCAGAAATCGCAGAGATTTTGGATATTTCCAGAAACTCTGTTTATAGAAACAGAATGTGTTCACTAAAGCTCATTAGAGATATGTACGAGGAGGAATTATTATAACATGATGAAGTCTACAAAAAAGTGTCCTCTATTCTCCACAATCAGTTTAGCTACTGATGGTGACGAAGTGGCAATAGAGAAAATATTAAATCACTATGACGCTTATATATCAAAAGCAAGTTTACGCCCGTTCTATGATGAACACGGAAATATGTATATTGTGGTCGATATGGAACTGAAAGGCAGAATCAGAGCTGCTCTTATTAAAGCAATTCTAGGTTTTGAAGTCAGAGTGAAATAAGCGAATATATACGGAGTGTTCTACCACCTCATTCCAGCTCCGTTTTACAAGTGTTCTTTGAAAACTGAATAAAGTAATCAGATACGTTTGATATACGGTGAGCCGACGGACTGGAACGCCATGACCCACGAAAGGAGGGATAGCGAAGCGAGCGACCACGCCAGTGATCCGTAAGCGACTGTTGGAAAAGTTGCTGCCATGACCCGTATATCAGAATAATGATACACCCGTATGACACGGTTCACCCATCAGAATGGGAATGGTGAAATTCCAGTGGAGCTTTCCAAAGCCATCTGATTACTTCTTATTTATAGACAAATTCTTTCATAACGTACAAGCATTTTTGCATACTTTGTAAATATATTGTAGTGAGGTGGTTCAATGGCAAATGACGCAAAGGTAGTTTGCAAGAATGTTTTTAAAAATTGTGATAAAGTGGCGTTTACAAAAGCATTTACTCTAAAATGGATAGAGTTGATAAATCAATATGAAAAAAATAAAGGAAAGGCAACTCCTGCCAGATGATAGACAAACTATCCTACAAGATGTTATAATAACATTATGTAGAGATAGTTTGTTTCGTCTTCTTTAAAAGGAGAACGAAGCATGATAGAATCAAAATCAAGAGTTGCTATTTATTGCCGCTTATCAGAGGAAGATAGAAACAAACAATCAGAAACAGACGACAGTAACAGTATTCAGAATCAAAAGTCAATGTTACTTCAATACTCATTAGAGCATGGTTGGGAAGTCTACAACATATACAGTGATGATGATTACACTGGTTCTGACAGACGACGACCAGAATTTAACAGGTTGTTGGAGGACGCAAAGAATCGCAAATTTGATATTGTCCTTTGTAAGACACAATCCAGATTTACCAGAGAACTAGAATTAGTGGAAAAATATATCCACGGTCTTTTTCCTATTTGGGGTATTCGCTTCATCAGTATTGTTGATAATGCAGATACAGCTAATAAGGGAAATAAGAAATCAAGACAGATTAACGGTCTGGTGAATGAGTGGTACTTGGAGGATATGTCAGAGAACATTAAAAGCGTTCTCACTGACAGAAGAAAGAACGGACACCATATCGGTGCTTTTGCCCTGTATGGTTACAAAAAAGACCCTGACGTGAAAGGGCATTTGATTATTGATGAAGAAGCTGCGGAAGTTGTCAGAGAAGTTTTTACACTGTTTTCACAGGGATATGGAAAGACCGCCATTGCCCGTATGTTGAATGACAGAGGAATACCAAACCCTACGGAATACAAACGACTTCATGGTTTGCGTTATAAGCAGCCTAAAACGAAAAACAGTACCCTATGGAAATATTTTGCCATATCAGATATGTTGGTAAATGAAATCTATATCGGGAATATGGTTCAAGGGAAATATGGCAGCGTTTCTTATAAGACAAAGCAAAACAAACCCAGACCAAAAGACGAGTGGTACAGAGTTGAGAGTACACATGAGCCGATTATTGACCGTGAGTTATGGGATAGGGTTCAAGCATTGGTAGCTCAAAAGGCAAAACCTTTCACAGTTGGCACAATCGGCTTATTTGCCAGAAAAGCTCGCTGTATGAATTGTGGTTATACAATGCGTTCGTCAAAGAATCGTGGTAAGCATTATTTACAATGTTCTAACCGCCATGTAGCAAAGGACGCTTGTATAGGTTCTTTCATTTCAGTAGACAAATTGGAAAAAGCTGTGATTGATGAACTTAATAAGTTATCCACAGAATATCTGGATAAAGATGAGCTTGAACAAAATGTGCAATTCAATAATGACCTGCGAGGTCAAAAAGAAGCTATGGAAACGGAGATTGCTGCTTATCAAAAAAAGATTGCGGAATACACAAAAGGAATCCGTGAACTATATTTAGATAAGGTAAAAGGTATTCTTTCCGAACTTGATTACTTGGATTTATCTAAAGACTTCTCAACACAAAAAGAAAGGCTCGAAAAACTGGTAATTGATACGCAGAAACAGCTTGATGTTATTGAAAGAAAAATGCTGATTGGCGATAACAGACGACAGTTAATCGAGCAATATACAAATCTTGAACACTTAGACAGGGAAACGGTTGAAAAGCTGATTGATTATGTATTGGTCGGTAAGAAAGACCCTGTAACTAAGGAAATACCTATTGAAATACATTGGAATTTCTAAAGTTCTCATATCTGGCAGCTAGTATGCCAGATTATCGGGAACTATCTTTTAAAACCTCAATGTTGTCTTTACACAATCGCACCATCTGCAGCGAGGTCTTCATGAAGATCTGTAATCGGATCACCTTTTGACTGAAAATAGGTTGCAGTCCACGGTGCTCCGCTTGCAGCCTGTGGCCACAATGCCAGAGTATGATCTACATAGTATGGAGCAAACCCGGATCTCTCAATTTCTTCCGGAGAAAGATTTTTCGTCAGCTGGTGCACAATGGCACAGATCATTTCCATATGGGCCAGTTCTTTCGCACATCCAAGATGCAACTAATCCACATTAAATAAGTAGTAACTTTTTTGACAAAAATAAGATTGATACAATATTCAGGACGGCAACTCCATCCGTCCAACACTCATATACGCCGCCCGTAAAAAGGTGTGCATCATTTCGGTTGTCAGGATCATCCCTTCTGGCAGCCGGAATTTAAAAGTATTACCGGGTATCTCCAAAAACTCTTGATATAGTAAAAACGTATCGTAAGATTCGTAGATTTGATATTCCATATCTATCCCCTCCATTTATTCCATTATATCATAAAAATATTTTAAAAACTTTTCATTTTCCTATTGACTTTACGCCTTATAAGACGTATAATAAGGTCATAAGATAAAGCAAAGGAGATACGAAAAAATGAAAAAATACAACTTATCAAAAATTATGAAAAGAGCATGGGAACTGGTAAAGAAAACATCCTTCGGAATCTCCGAAGCTTTAAAGAAAGCATGGAAAGAAGCGAAAATGGGAGGAACAAAAATGACAGGAACAGAGAAACAGATCAGTTTTGCAAACGATCTGATCAAAAAAATGAACGAGCAGTTTGATGCTCTGATCGCAGAGTGCAAGGCAAAATATCCGGAAAGCGTGAGCATGTGGGAATCTCGCAAGGAAGAATACAACAGAATCCTTTCCGAATCTGATGCCGGACTCGTAATTGATCTGCTGAAGTGGAACAATGAAACAGCTTACATGAAATACTACCAGAGACTTATGTTTGATCTTAAACACGAACGCAATACAATGTGCAGAAGAATTTTAAGTGAAGTTTACGGAAAATAATTACAAGAAAGACATTGTAGCAAGACGCAAGTGATGTATATGCTGACCTATCGGCTACGGGGAGAAAGAGGTAGAAAAATGAAAATCAATGGAATCGGAACAATTAAAAAAGAAGAAGCAATGAAGATTTTAACGAGAGAAGGAAGGGAGGCAGTTAAATCTGGGGAAATTACAACTGAAGAGCTTGGACGCATGTATAAGCTGGAAATGGTTAAGAAATTATCTAAAATCGGAAAATACGGTTGTACGTTTGCCGAAAATTATAATAGAGTGCCGCAAGAAATCGACCGATAGTTATCAACCGGAAGAGTATTGCCGAATTAGTAGATAGTTTTTATGATTGCTATAGTGATGGGAGAAAGAGGGGTGAATAGAATGAGGGAACATTTAAGCAGCGTGCAAAGATTAAGAAAGGCTACAGGGCTAACGCAACAAGAACTTGCCAATAAGACTGGTATTAACATTCGGCAGATACAGAAATACGAGTACGGAGAGTACGATACCGGAAAAATGATGCTCAGGAACGCAATTGCTCTGGCAGATGCGCTGGAATGCGATGTACGGGAATTGATCAGATAAAAAGAAAAGGATAAGCATTAAGACCTATCCCTATCTTTTAGCTATTTTAAAGCTACTTCTAATATTTCAATCCGCGAAACTGTGATTTGCTCAGTCTCCGCAATACAGAGCATCATCTGTATTGGACAGTTTTATAATACCACATTTGTACGGGTGTGTAAATACATTAGTAGTAATTGCGTGGAAATTTCACCCCTCAGAGATTTAATCTCCGAGGGATTTTTATTAAATAGATGTGGTCTCTTTACTGTAAATTACCGACATGAGCCTTGCATACCATGGCGCTTTAGGACTCCACTTGTAACACGGCATGTCCTTACCATTGTTGTCCTTGTAAATCTGCTGGATGATTTTTAATTCGTCTG
>ENA-OQIG01000008-OQIG01000008.1-human-gut-metagenome-genome-assembly--contig:-NODE-8-length-118546-cov-25.141075_pt1 | contig 118546 bp, 122 predicted proteins | sample MGYA00242576_ERZ504741 | MGnify/ENA primary metagenome ERZ504741 (study PRJEB26092, sample SAMD00036436) | human gut metagenome | host: Homo sapiens | study: EMG produced TPA metagenomics assembly of... | reverse complement strand
CTACCTGTTCCGTTCCGCGCTCCGACCACTATGATCGGCCTCGACGTGACCCTGCAGACCCTGCTCACCTACAAGAACTCAGCAGTGCGCGATCTCGGCACCAAGGCCGGCAAGTTCCTGGCCGACATGACCGACTTCTACATCAAGGCCTACGAGACTACGTCCCCGCACCTGGCGGCTGCGGTCTGCATGATCCGCTCGCCGTCGGCGTGGCGGTGGACCCGACCCTCGTCACCACCCTTGACATCAACATGAAGGTCGATGTGGACGGCCCGACCCGCGGACGCACCATCGGCGACGAAACCCGCCTCAACGACCCGGTCAAGACCATGAAGGTCGCCGTCGGCGTGGACGTGCCGAGGTTCCTCAACGAATTCATGACCCGCATCTCCGGCCTCGCCGCAAAAGCGCAGTGAACGACGGCTCGCGCGGAAAACGTTCCACGGAGCGTTTCCCGCGCAACCCTCACCACGGAATCACCATCGAAATAATCGCAACACAACATCACAAAAACCAAGCGAAGAAGCGAAAGAAGAACTGACATGTCTACCAGCAACGCAGCCGCAACGGCAGTCAACACCGCACCATCGCAAGCCCCCGTCGACCCGTTCGACGATCCGGTGACCAGCAACAAGATGGCCGTCCGCGCCTTATTCCGCTGCTGATCACCTTCGTGCTCGGCACCCTGTGCCTGCAGGGATTCAACCTCGTGTTCCAGCAGGTCGGCGCCGACGTCGGCGCGCCGGCGCAGGCGTCCTCATCACCGCGTTCCCCAGCATCGTGCTCGGCATCGTGTGCTTCATCTATGGATCCCTCGGTGACTTCGTCTCCCTGAAGAAGCTCGTCACCTTCGGCCTCGTGACCCTGTTCATCGGCTCCATCTTCGGTTTCGTGGCCAACTATTTCTTCGCCGCGAACCTGTGGACCGTGATCATCGCTCGAGTGCTGCAGACCGCAGGCGAGCAGGTGGCAGGCTCCGCCTTCCTGGTGGTGGCCACCAAATACCTGCGCAACGACCTGAAGGTCATCTTCTTCGGCCTGTTCACCGCCGCATACCAGCTGTCCGCTTCCATCGGCGTGTTCGCGGCCGGCATGCTCAGCTCCATCGCATGGCAGTTCCTGTTCCTGATCCCGTCCGTCACCATCCTGTTCCTGCCGATCCTGCTCAAGACCCTCCCGTCCAAGAGCGGCAACGGCCAGAAGGTCGACGCGTTCGGCTTCGTGATCTTCGGCTTCGCCACCGCGTTCCTGACCCTGTTCTTCTCCTACATGTCCTGGTGGATGCTCGTGGTCTCCCTGCTGCTGTTCGTGGCATTCGCTTCTACATCAACAAGGCCTCCAACCCGTTCATCACCCCGGCGTTCTTCAAGAACACCCCGTTGGCTGCGCGCCATCTGTCTGATCCTCGTGTTCTACTTCGTGAACTACGCACTGAGCCCGATCTTCAATGCCATTGGTACCAACATCTACGGCATGACCACCACCCAGGTTTCCCTGCACATCGTGTGGGCCTTCGTGGTCGCCGCTGTGGTGGGCACCTGCTCCGGCATGATCATCCGCAAGATCGGCATCAAGGCCGGCATCGTGACCGCAGGCACCCTCATGTTCCTGGGATGGACCGGCGCGGCATTCTGCGTGAACTCCGGTTTTGTGGTGCTGACCTGTGCGCATGCGTGTTCTACGCGGGCTGTGGCCTTATGTACTCTCCAGTCGTTTCCACCGTGCTCGGCACCATTGAGAAGGACGAATCTGGTCGTGGCGTCGGCATGAACGATCTGGCTATGAACGTATCTCCGTCCATCGGCATTGCCATCATCGGCAGCCTGCTCGGCTCCAACGCCCTCGCAGGCAGTTCCGTTACCGGTGCTACCGGTGACGCCGCCAACTATTCCAACCTGCTGCTGATCGCCGCCGGTACCGCACTGCTTGGTCTGATCGTGTTCTTCGTCTTCAAGAAAAAGATCTACGAAGGCAACCATGCGTTGGAAACCGAGGAATCGGCTAAATAATCGCACATAACATCCTCAATATAAACAATGGAGATTTGTAAAATTGCGATTACTGAAAAACAATATTTCACAAATCTCCTCTTCATTTAAGGAAGACAAAGATGAGCGCGACTGAAGTTCTCTCTGCATTGGACCGCATCCACGGCACAGTGTCCGTAATCGGCTCGATGAATGCGGATTACACCGTCACCGCACAGCGTCTGCCAGGGCCGGGGGAGACCATCACCGGCGGTCCGCTGCAGCTGCTGCCAGGCGGTAAATCCGGCAACCAGGCGGCCGCCGCAGCGCGCATCGGCGCAACCGTGCAAATGTTCGGCGCGGTAGGCTCCGATTCCAACGCCGACTTCCTGCTGGGCGCCTAGGTGAAGCTGGTGTGAACACCACGTATGTTCGCCGCGTGCTTGGAGCATCCGGTACAACCGTGATCACCGTGGACGCAACTGGCGAAAACACCATCGTCTACTCTCCGGGATCGAACGCGCAGGTCACTGTGGACTATGTGGAATCCGTGCGTGAGGCGCTGGTACGGTCTTCCGTGCTTGGCCTATGCTTGGAAAGCCCGATCGAAACGGTGACGGCCGCCGCACGCATGTGCCACGAAGCGGGCGTGAAGGTGCTGCTCAACGACTCGCCGTTCACCCCGTCCCTGCCGGCGGAACTGATTGAAGCATCCGACATCCTGCTCGTCAACGAGCATGAAATGGCGCAACTGCTCGGCATCGACGAGCCGGAGAACGACGATTGGGATTCGTTCGACTGGTGGCACGCGCTCGACGAACTGCGCGGATTCGGCTTCGAACAGGCGATCGTGACGCTCGGAGGCGACGGTTCCGTAGTGCTCGACGGCACCGCGGACGATCTGGAACACCGTGTCCAGCGCATCGCCCCAGTACGCGTCAAGGCCGTCGACACCACCGGCTGCGGCGATTCCTTCATGGGCACCGTGCTGGCCGGCCTGGCATCCGGACTGGCGCTGTCCGAAGCCGCCGAACTCGCTTCGTACGTTTCGGCGTACGCGGCCACCGGCTACGGCGCGCAGGCGTCCTACGGCAACGCGGCGCAGATCCGCGAGGCGTTCGCGTCCGCCGAATAGTCCGGTAATCCGGTTTTCCCCAAACCATCGACGTTGAGATGTGCCTTCTGCGTCGATGGTTTGGGGATTTTTTGATGTTGCCGACGGCAGTTTGGAGCGGTATGGTGAAACGCTTCCGCAACGGCCGCGTGCCGTGGGCACCCGCATTGTTATATTGGAGTTTGGCTTATTTTCACATATCGAACAATTGGGAAGGCAAGCATGTCGGCGATTCTCGAAGGCACTCCGGATAAGAAACTGGCTCTGGTGACGGGTCGCGCGTACCCCGAGCAGGCTCAGGAAACCGCAAAATACCTGGGAACCGACGTACTTGAGACCACCGCATACGATTTCGCCAACGGCGAGATGTACGTGCGCTACACCGAGCCCGTCCGTGGCGCCGACGCCTTCGTGATGCAGGCCCACACCGAGCCGATCAACAAGTGGATCATGGAGCAGCTCATCATGGTGGACGCCATGAAGCGCGCCTCCGCACGTTCCATCACCGTGGTCGCGCCGTTCCTCGCTACTCCCGCCAGGACAAGAAGCATCAGGCCGCGAGCCATCACCGCACGCCTCATGTTCGACCTGTTCCGTTCCGCCGGCGCCGACCGCATCATGACGGTCGACCTGCACGCAGCCCAGGAGCAGGGCTTCTTCGACGGCCCGGTCGACCATCTGACCGCCATGCCGATCCTGCTTGACTACGTGCGCAACAGCATGCCGCTGGAGAACACCACCATCGTGTCCCCGGACGCCGGCCGCATCAAGGTTTCCGAACAGTGGGCCGCCAAGCTCGGCGGACTGCCGCTCGCCTTCATCCACAAGACCCGTGACACCACGCGCCCGAACCATGCCGAGGCACACGGCATCATCGGTGACGTGAAGGGACGCGACTGCGTGTCGTCGACGACATGATCGACACCGCCGGCACCATCTGCGAGGCCGTGCGCACGCTGAACAACGCCGGCGCGAAGTCCGTGACGCTTGTCGCCACCCATGGCCTGCTGTCCGGTCCGGCCGTGGAGCGCCTGCGTGACTGCGGCGCCCGCGAAATCGTGCTCACCGACACCGTTCCGGTGCCCGAAGAGAAGCGCCTGCCGAACATGACCGTCCTGTCCGTGGCCCCGCTGCTGGCCGCCGGCATCCGCTCCGTGTTCGAATCCGGCTCCGTTTCTACGCTGCTCAACGGCCTGCCCGAAGACATGCGTCCGCGCAACATCTACGCCTGATATTTCGTGCGATTGCCATACGGCTATCGTGATATTTCAGGATTTATTACGATTCTTTGCGATTAAGCCCCGCTTGCGAGCGGGGCTTTTTGCTTGCCTCCGCACGTGATTTCGCGCCCGGCAGACGCCGTTTCGATACGTCGCGGCGTCGGGGTAGCCTGTACAAGTTGCCATCAATCGTATCCATATGTTCATTGCGACTTATCGATGCCTGAAGGCAGCACGCATACACACTCCTGCCATGGAAGGTCCATGGCCGATAGTCCGAAGGAGGTGGGTGATGTCTGCGCATAAGTACGAACTGATGTTCATTGCTGATCCTGAGCTGGATGAGCGCGGTCTGAAGAAGCTGACCGAGCAGTATCTGGAAACTGTCACCAAGGAAGGCGGTGCCGTCGAGAACATCGACATCTGGGGCCGTCGCAAGCTTGCCTACGAAATCGCCGGCAAGACCGAAGGTAACTACGTCGTGGTCAACTACTCCGCTGAGCCGGCCACCAGCGACGAACTCGATCGTCTGCTGAACCTGAACGAATCCGTCATCCGTACGAAGATTCTTCGCAAGTAAGTAAACCAAGCTTTCTAAGCTGCAAAGTAAGTAGGTAACGACATGGCAGGTGAAACTGTAATCACCGTGGTGGGCAACCTCACGGCCGATCCGGAAATTCGTACCATTGGCAGCGGCGCCGCCGTCGCCAGCTTTACGATCGCCTCCACTCCGCGCACCTGGAACCGTAACTCGAACCAGTTCGAAGACGGTCAGGCCCTGTTCCTGCGCTGCTCCGCGTGGCGCGACATGGCCGAACATTGCGCGCAGAGTCTGTCCAAGGGCATGCGCGTCATCGCGCAAGGCCGTCTGCAGCAGCGTTCCTACCAGGCGCAGGACGGTTCCCAGCGAACCGTCATCGAGATGCAGGTCGACGAAATCGGCCCGTCCCTGCGCTACGCGACCGCCCAGGTGACCCGTCAAAGCTCGTCCGGCAACGGAGGCTTCAGCGGCAATCGCGGCGGCTACAACAACGCCAACAACAACGGCGGTTTCGGCGGCAACAACGGCGGATATCAGGGCGGCTCCAGCTATGCTGGCGGCGCCGGATATCAGGGTGGAGCCTCCGCTCCGGTCAACGCCGCTCCCGCACAGTCCGCTCCGGCCTCGGACCCGTGGTCAAGCTCGGATAACTCCGGCTCGTCCTTCGGTTCCTTCGGCGCGTCCCAGTCCTTCGGAGGTTCCTCCGAATTCGGCGGCGACAGCGACGAACCGGAATTCTGACGGACCGAACCCCATCCGCAACATAGGCGAACAGCGAAACAAGCAGCTTAATCGCAGTATTTCCAGATTTTAAGGAGAACATCAAGATGTCACGCAAGAGGCCGCAGCCGCCGGTCAAGCCGTTTAAGAAGAAGCCGAATCCACTGAAGGCCGCCAAGGTCACCGAGATCGATTACAAGGACGTCGCCCTGCTGCGTAAGTTCATCTCCGATCGCGGCAAGATTCGTTCCCGTCGTATCACCGGTGTCACCGTGCAGGAGCAGCGCGAGATCTCCAAGGCTATCAAGAACGCCCGCGAGATGGCTCTGCTGCCGTACGCCACGTCCGGCCGCTGATCTTAGAGAGGTTTGAACAATGGCTGAAACTAAGGTTATTCTCACCAAGTCCGTCAACCACCTGGGTCACCCGGGTGACGTCGTGGCCGTCAAGTCCGGCTACGCCCGCAACTACCTGTTCCCACAGGGCCTGGCTTTCGCTTGGTCCAAGGTGCCGCCGCCCAGATCGAGCCATGAAGCGCGCTCGTCTGGCCAAGGCCGTCGCCACCCGCGAAGAGGCTGTTGCCGCCAAGGAAATCATCGAGGCTCCACCGTCGAAATCGCTGCCAAGGTCTCCGAGTCCGGCAAGCTGTTCGGCGGCATCTCCGCAGAGAAGATCGCCATCGCGCTCTCCTCCAAGGTTGAGGTCAACCCGAAGAACATCACCGTTGAGCCGATCAAGACCACCGGTGACTTCCCGGCAACCGTCGCCCTGCACCCGGAAATCACCGCCAACTTCTTCGTGAAGGTCGTCGCTGAGTGATTTCGCCCCATTCACCGCTCGACGTCCTTACGGACCGGCGGTGAATGACTTCAGGCTGAAACACGTCTGAGCTTAAGCATCGAAAATCCCCCGTACCGATTGGTGCGGGGGATTTTCCTATATCCGCTCTTTAGCCGGCATCAGTCCTCATCGTCAATCGTGACGCTGAGCTTGCCATCCCTGATGCTGAAGCTGCCGTTGACGGTGAAGTGGGTGCTGTCGTCCTGAGACTCCCACGAATCGTCGAAATTCTTCTCTTCATACGTGCACTTCGCCTTGCCCTGCCGGGTGGAGAACGTGCCGTAATCGAGATCGATGTCGGACAGCTTCGGATAGACGCTGATAGACCACGCGAAGTTGCGGTAGTAGTCCTCGTCGTACAGGTCGAAGCCGAACGGGCAGCCTTCCGGCGCGTAGTCGGTGGACTTCGCGCATTCGTCCAGCTTGGCGTTCACGGCCTTGCTCAAGTCCTCCTTAAGCTTGGCCGTAGGCATGATCTTGAGATCGGCGGCATCGGAGTCCGCGTTCGTGCGCACCATGGTGATGCCGCTGGTGACATACCCCGACTTGCCGATCGACACCTTGTACGAACCGGGTAGACGCGCAGCGTCCACGTGCCGCTGTCCGACTTCTCCGCATTCTTCGCGGTCACGTCAACACCGTTGACGGACAACGATTCCACGGCATTGGGCACCGACACGGTGATGGTCTTGAGCAGTGGGCTCGAGATCTTCCAATTCGGGAACAGCAGGAACTTCGACCCGTCCTTGTTGATGGTGAGCGAATCGTTGACGTTCTTGCCGTTCAGCGAATACGTCACGTTGACCTTGGCCACGCCTTCGACGGTTTTGACACTATCGATATGGGGGTTGGCGATCGTGGCGTTGTCGGCCTTCGCCACGGCGTTGGACAGCAGCTTGAGCTGGTCCTTGCCCACCTGCGGATCGGCGATGCCATTGGCTTTGCCATACTTGCCGTCGGCAATCGCCGTCAGATAGCTCTGCGCCACGGATTTCGCGCTGAAGACGGTCGAGTTGAGCACACCGTAGACAATGCCCAACACAATCAGGGCACCGATCACGATGCCGCCGATAAGGATCGTCTTCTTAGTTTTTGGGTCGAGCGGCTGACCTGCCCCCGGAGCTGCGACCGGCATAGAAGCCGTGCCTGCTGGCGATTGCGGCAGCGGCACCGCACCCGTTGCCGTGTTGCCCGTTGTCGTATTGGGCATGGACGTCGGGGCGACCGGTTGTGGAACGGCCTGTGAAACAGGCGTTGCGGTAGGAGCGGTGGGCGCGGGCATCGGCGCAGCCGGCGTCGCGGGCTGGGGGACCGATGCGGCCGGAGCTGCCGGAGTAGTTGGATTGGCCGGCTGTGCGGCAGCCGAAGCCGTCGGCATGGTCGCTGTTGCGGTCGTGCCGCTCGCCGTGGCAGAGGTCTTCTTCATGCCGTAGGACGGATCGCAGGACTTGACGTAATCGACCACGTTCTGCGGGGTCTGCTGCACGGTGCCACCGACGACGATCCGCCACATGCCCGGCAGGGACGCCACCAGCGTCGGACCGAACGTCATCGCGGCCACCTCGATCAGGAACGCCCAGATGCCGGCGACGAGGAAATACCACATCGGGGTCGTCATCGACATGCTGGACGAGGCGTATCCCGCCGCGAAATAAGTGAACAGGAACTCCGCAGCCAGCCAGAACACCATCGCGGCCACCGGAGCCTTCCATGCATGCTGCCAGCCCGCGTAATACGGGTCGTACATATTGCGCGCGGTCTCACGCAGCGCGATATAGAACGTGGCAAGCAGGAACAGCACGAAGCAGATCCACAGAATCCAGCCATACTGGCTGAGGGAGGACACGTTGAACAACGTGATCGTATGGACGCTGTAGCTGGACGTCGAGAAGGCGATGCCGCCGAACGAGGACAGCGAAATCAGCATAAGCGGCAGAGCCGGGAACAGCAGCGGAACCAGCAGCAGACCGCCTGCGCCGAGATGGTTCGCGGCGGACATGGCGATCGTCGCCACCAGGCCAAGCACCAGGAACAGCACGCCGTAGATCGCAAACGATTCGACCAGCGTGCGCACGAAGCCACGAGCGCGGTGCGCCCAACGCCAAGCGGCGGAGAAGACGTTACCCGAATCGCCCGCATACTGTGCCAACGCGTAGCCGGCCAGCGCACCGGCCGCCGACAGCAGGAACGCCATGCAGAACGTGCGGAAGGACACGCCGGAAAGCGACGCGGAAGCGGAATAGTCGCTGTAGGAACCACCCACCGTCACCGGGAAGATGGCGGCGAAGACCAGCAGCACCAGGCCGGACAGCACGCCGACGATCAGCGAGCTGATGACGCCCGTCCACTTGAAACGAAGCGCGAACCTGCGTGCCAGCATGTATGCGCCGAACGCGGCGCCGATCGCCAATGCCACGCCGGGCAGTCCGACCGGCAGCGTCACGCTGACGTGCGAGGCGTCAATGCGAGATTGCTCAGCGAGAAGCCCTGGGAGCTGGTTTTGAGATTCAGCGAACCGCCAACGCCGAGCGTCATCACGGTGAAGAGAATCTGGAAGAAATTCGGGCCGGAGCCGGACACACCGTTGTTGCCCAGGAAGGAGGCGGTGTCGGAAAAGCCCGGAATGCCGGCAAGCCCGTTGCTGGCCGCGGCATTGCCCATGAAGAAGACGATCGATGCGAGCAGCGCGAACACCACGCTCGCGCCGAGACCGATGCCGAGGCTGGCGCCCATGGTCTTCATGGACTGCGGTGTGGTCAGCGCGGTGATGGTGGGATCGGCCGCCGGACGGGCGATTTGCTGGGTCGGCTGGCTTGGCTGCGGCGCTGCTGCCGGCTGCGGGGCCGGGGACGGCGCATACTGGAACTGCTGCGTCGGCGCGGCCTGTGGTGCCACCGTTTGCGTTGCCTGCGCCTGAGCGGTCGGCTGTGCTTGCGCCGCCGGTTGCGGTGTGGTGGCTGCGGGACGGTGGTTTGCGGAGCTGCCGGTGCGGCGCTATTGGGCAGCGGGACGGCAGCGGTCGGCATCATCTGCGGGGCCGGTGCCATGTGCGGCGCGGAAGACAGCATGGTGCCGTCATCGGATTCCGGCGCGGCTGGCGCTTGCGGTGCCGCCGCGGTCGTTTGGGTGAGCGGTGAGCCGCACGAGGCGCAGAATTTAGCGCCTTCGATGGTCGGCTGACCGCAATTTGGACATGCCATAGGTAAGCCTTTCTCCTTCTTGATGCGCGTCGTATACTCCTGTGACGCGCCATGGTCCTTATTATAAAGGGCCTCTGGCGCGCCGACGGGCTCGACGATGATGCGTGCTATTCGGCTCGCTGCGGTGGAAATGTGTGATGGAAAAGTTCGTGCCGTTGACTGTCGGAGTGGTTGCATTGCGGCAGAATGTGAAGAAAATGTGATTACTTGGATTTTAGGGCGCCATCGCGCCGCATTTTTCGTCGTATGACGCGATGTGCACCATAGATGGCGATTTGCTGAAAACGTTGGAAAATAGCGGTTTTATGATTGCGACACGCCGAAGGTTGCGTTCTTTCCGATTCTGAGTATATTTACTCCATGTGCTCAGCGAGAACAAAAACCTCGCCAAGACCAACGCCCCTTTAGCTCAGTTGGTTAGAGCAGCTGACTCTTAATCAGCGTGTCCAGGGTTCGAATCCCTGAGGGGGCACAGACAAGACCCAAGCCAATGGCTTGGGTCTTTTTCGTATTTCGGACATGTGTCCACCCAAAGCCGCGTTACTTCCTCCGTACGGAGTAAGGTAGTGCGCTGTTGTCCGCCCAGAGCGGAATCGCAATTCATCTCGAATCGCACGAATCGTAAGAATCGTTAGAGAAGAAGCAATAGAGGAAACTGCAGTGGAATACACACTCTTCACCAAGCTTGCCGCGGAATTCGTCGGCACCGCCGTGCTGATGGTCTTCGGCAACGGCGCTGTCGCCAACGCGGAACTGAAAAACACCAAGGCTACCATGCCGGCTGGCTGAACATCGCCATGGGCTACGGCTTCGGCGTCATGTTCCCGGTCCTGATGTTCGGCGGCGTCTCCGGCGCCACATCAACCCGGCCATGACCCTCGCGCAGGCCGTCAACGGCATGTTCCCGTGGAACGAGGTCCTGCCGTACATCATCGCCCAGCTGCTCGGCGCAGTGGCGGGCCAGCTCATCGTGTACGTCACCTACCTGCCGCACTACAAGGACACCGACGATGCCGAAGCCATCCTCGGCACCTTCTGCACCACCGACGCGCACAACGACCGCGTGAACTACTTCCTCAACGAGTTCTTCGGCACCTTCATGCTGGTGCTCGGCGCTGTGCTGCCTGTCCCTGCCGTGGGGCAAGGCGAACCCGGCCGCCGCATCCATCGTCGTCGGCTTCATCGTGTGGGGCCTCGTGACCTCCATGGGCGGCCCGACCGGCCCTGGTCTGAATCCTGCCCGCGACCTCATGCCGCGCCTCCTGCACGCCATCCTGCCGATTCCGAACAAGGGCGATTCCCGCTGGGGCGAGGCCTGGATTCCGGTCGTGGCTCCGATCGCAGGCGCTATCGTCGGCGCGTTCCTGTTCAAGGTGCTGTTCGCCTGAGCATTACTTTGACGATTGCCGGCATTCGTCTGGCATGCTGGTAAGGCCCGTGATTCCCTCCGGAATCGCGGGCCTTACGCATAGGTGGTATGCATGGCGGTCGGCGGCTTCGGCATGTTGACTGAGACTGGTACTGTTGCCGAAGAGAGAAACATCACCATATCGGGAGGCTGGATTGAAGCGGATTCGTCGTATCATACGTGCGCTCGATCCGAAAGCCGACGCCACAATGGGCCAACGGGAACGGCTTGAGGCGTTTCGCATCCGCAGGGCCGCCGCGCTGGTGCTCGTGCTGTTCCTGCTGATCGCATCGATGACGTCCTGCAGCGTGCACGCACTGCTGGTCCGCATGACGCCGAACACGCAGACGACGGCACAAGCCACGCATTCGACGTCGGCCAAGAAGCCAGCCAAGAAAACAGCCAAAACCAATCAGCATAAGACGGCCAAAAAAACCAAACCGGAAACCAAACAATCGCAGGAAGAGCAGGCCGTCGCCAAAGCGGTGAGCGCGCAATCGGCGGCACTGAGCGACGACGAGAAAACCGCGATTCTGAACAAAGCGCAGGAAACCGCGCAAAACAGCGGCAAACCGGTAACGCAATACCATTACTGCATCGCAACCAAAGGAAACGTCGGTTCGGCCGACGAATTCGGCAACGCGGCGTTCCGCATCCTCAACGACGAACACGGATGGCCACGCGCCGGAGCCATATTCGACCAATCCACGGACGGCAACTGCGATTTCAATCTCGTGCTGTCCCAAGCGTCGGAAATGACGTCGTTCTCGCCATCATGCTCGGTGGAATACAGCTGCAGGGTCGACAACAACGTGATCGTCAACGACGACCGTTGGAACGGTGGCACGCAACAATGGCTCGCCGCCGGCGGCAACCTGGCGCGATACCGCACGATGGTGATCAACCATGAGGTCGGACACCGGCTGGGCACATTGACAACGAAACGACCTGCGCCGGCGAAGGCCAGTTGGCGCCGCTGATGCAGGAGCAATCCATGCATTTGGACGGCTGCAAGGTCAACGAATATCCGCTTGACTCGGAGCTGTGGATCGGCTGAACGTCGACTGCTTCCCGTTATTTCTGCTGCTTTCTGCTGTTTCCCGGACTGACCGGGTCGTCTCGGCAATTCGGCGAGATCCGGCCAGCCGTTGTCACAAGCCGAAATACGCGTCGAAATCGTCTTGGCTGATACTGCGGTCGGCCGTATCGGCCCGTACCTTACCCCAATCGAACTCCTGCAACGCCTCGACGGCGCTCATCGGCTGCGGACTGGTATGCGCGGAATCGCCCTGCAAACCAAGCAGCCACGCACAATAGCCGACAACCTGTTCCGCGGTGACGCCATGCGCGCGCAGCGCCCCCATATCCAAAGAGCGCTCGCGTTTGGCGAGCCTGCGGCCGGCCGCGTTGTCGATAAGCGGCAGATGCGCATACCGTGGGTTTTCGGGGTTATATGGGGTGTATTGCGATTGTGGTGCGTGCTGCGATGGTGCAGAAGCCTGCGTTTTCGCCTTGCGGAATCCCGCCTTGATAAGCGCTCGGCGAATGGCGATTTGCAAGGCGTTCGACCGGAGCAGGTCGCGGCCGCGCACGATGTCGTCGACGCCCATGTCAAGATCGTCCACGACCACCACCAGCTGGTAGGAGAACAGGCCGTCGGCGCGGCGCACGATGGTATCGCCGACGTCGTGCGCCAGATTGAATTCCTGATGGCCGAACACTGCGTCATCGAATTGGACGGTTGCGTGCGGGTTTGTGTCGGCGGGCATGGCGATGCGCAGCGAATGGCGGTCGCCGTTGGCCAGCCGCCGCCGGACGGTATCCGGATTGCTGGCGATAAGCCGGCGGCACGTGCGGGAATACACCATGAAACGGTCGCTTCCTGCGGTGCGGAGGCTGCGCGGATGTCGGCGCGCGAGCAGAAGCAGGATAAATCAGCGGGGTTGTGCCAGCGATTGCGTTGTTGGCTGCGCTGCCGACTGCGGGGGTGTGGTCGTTGCGCTCGTCAAACGGCGAATCGTATGCGTCGTCAATCGTCAGGTTTTCCAAGCAATGCAGCGCCTCACGGTACAGGTCGTGCCGAGCGGATTGGAACACCGGATCGCCGTCCCAATCCAATCCAAGCCAATGCAGATCGTCCATCATCAGTTCGGCCGCACCGGGCACCACGCGCGGTTCGTCGATGTCTTCGATGCGCAGCAGCATGCCGTCGCCGCGGCTGCGCGCGGACAGCCATGCTCCGAGCATCGCATAGATGTTGCCGATGTGCATGCGGCCTGATGGGGTGGGGGCGAAACGACCTGGCACGGGGTTCCTTCCTGTCGTTGGCGGGCGGTTCGGTGTTGCCGATGCGGAGACCGGTTGCGCGATGCTTGCAACTGTACCTGCATCGGCGGCCGGAACGGCGGGTTTCGTGGGACGCGATTGTGGAATGCGTTGCTGGACGTGCCGTGACGTGCCATGCCGAGGTTGCAGCGTGCTCCGAAAACGTGCCGTCGCTGTGAGATATCTCACAGTGTGAGAAGGATATTTAGCGCATGGTGATACGGGCCGCGCGTTTCGTTTGGGGTGTGCGTAAGATGGTGTGCGTCATCCGGTATTCTGGGTGGTGATTTCGGCAATTCGGTCTATGTGTTATCGGTATGGCCGGTCAAAAGGGGATTTACAAGGGGCGAATATGACGAAGCGACAGTTCAGTAGAGCGGAAATCGAATACCTGCGTACATTGCCGTCGATCGACGCGGTGACGGACAGCAGAATCACGTATGCGAGGGAATTCCAAATCGACTGCATGAGGCGGTATCTGCAGGGGGAGAAGCCAACTGCGATCTTCATTTCCGCGGGATTGAGCCCATCGGTCATCGGGCACAAGCGCATCGAACGCAATATCGCACGCTGGAAGCGTGACGAGGACATCATGCGCAAGGCGGCCGAAGAGCCGGAACCGCATGATACGGCTGTGGACAACCACAATGCGATGTCGGAAGTGCCGTTGGGCAAGATTCAATCGCTGGTATGCCAGGTGATGGTGTTGAGCGATCGCGTCGATAAATTGGAGCGTTTGGTGGAGGGGCTGCGCAAGGGGGATAAAATCTGAAAAAAAGTTTTCAGATTTATTGGTTTTTCCGGCGGTTCGCGCGCATTTATCTGATACATTAAATGTGTAGACGGAGTCTTTGAAGTCCCCCTTCTACTGCCGTCTGGTTTTATAGCCCGCGCGAATTTATGACCGCTTTATCGCTTCACTTCAGGTCATCGCGCGGGCTTCTTTATACGTTGTCGGCGGTTTTCTGGTAACACTGGTATCGAAATATCAGCGACATGCCGGAAACGGTGGTGCCGGCCGCGGACCGGCGGTCGAATGAACTTGCGAGAGGTGGACGATGACTGCATACATGGATCACAAGAACCTCGCCAACGAGGTGATCGACGATGCGCGCGCACGTGAGATCACGGACGGCGTGCATCGTGTGCTCGACCGCATCGCGGCCGCTGAGGAACAAGCCGGACGCGAAGCCGGCTCCGTGCGCCTGCTGGCCGCCACGAAGACGCGCGACATCGGCGAAATCATGGCTGCGATTGATGCCGGCGTGCGCATGATCGGCGAGAACCGTCCGCAGGAAGTGACGGCGAAGGCCGAAGGGCTGGCACGGCGATGCGCGGAACGCGGGTTTTCGCTGGGCGTCGCAGGCGCCGCGCCGGATGCTGCGGCGGAGCATATTCCATTCCACCTGATCGGCCAGCTGCAAAGCAATAAAATCGGCAAAGTGCTGCCGGTGGTCGACACTATCGAATCGGTCGATTCAATCGATTTGGCAGAAAAAATTTCACGTAGAGCCGTGGCTCGCGGCATTACTGTCGGCGTGCTGCTGGAAGTCAACGAATCCGGCGAGGAATCGAAATCCGGTTGCGATCCGGCGCACGCCATCCGCATCGCGCAGAAAATCGGCACGTTGGACGGCATCGAATTGCAGGGACTGATGACGATCGGCGCGCATGTGCACGACGAAACGGTGATTCGCCGCGGTTTCTCGCACCTGCGCAAAACCCGCGACCTCATCCTCGCATCCGGCGAACCGGGCACGGACCGTTGCCGGGAACTGTCGATGGGCATGACCGGCGACATGGAACTGGCCATCGCCGAAGGTTCCACCATCGTGCGCGTCGGCACTGCGATTTTCGGTGAGCGTGCGTTCATCTGAGTTGCTTTCTTTGACGCTTTTTCTGTTTTTTTAAGGATTTGCGGGGCTCGTCCGCCTGGATTGCATTCGTCTGGCTTACATTCGTCTGACTTGCATTCCTCTGAAAAAACGGCTTGTCTGAGCTGCGTTCCGCCGGTAGGTGGGGTGCTGCGCGGTTTGGTGCCAAAATTGCCGGTTTCGTGCCTGAAACCGTTGTCTTTCTAGGGGTAAGCCCTCCTATAGGGGGCAAGGGCTTTCGTATGGCGGGTGTGAACATGGGTGTGTTCGAAGGAGAAACCCATGTTTTGGTCTGCCTCTCGATTGATGAGTAAACCCGTCCGTCTGCTCGCCCGCAGGACGGATTCCTACGTGCATGCGCATGCGGTGCTGCGTTCGCCCATGCGGCTGTTCGGTGCCGTGGCGGGCGCCTCGGCTGATTCCTATGATGCCGGTGACGATAACGATGGCATCGGCAATGGCGCCGGAGTCGGATCTGATGCCGGTGCAGCTGCCGACAGTGGTCATGCCGGAACTGTTGCGTTCGCTGGAACGTCTGCTGGAACGTTCGCTGGAACGCCGTCGTTTTACGAGGCGATTGACATTGCCGATGTGGTTCGCGCGCGCAGGCTGCGGCGGATTCGTTTCATATTGGTGCGGTGCGTGTCCGTGCTGCTGATCGTGGGCGCGGTGGTGGTCGCGTCGTTGCCGTTCGCCATGCAGGCGCATTCCGCGCGGCGCTTGGCCGAGACATCCGATTCGGCGGCTCGCACGGTTGCCGGATGGCCGTATCCGATGGCGATGGAGGAGTTGGAACGGGCGCGCGCATACAATCGGCGGCTTGCCGTGGAAGGACAGCCGGTATTGGGCGAGGCGGCCGATCCGTTCACTACCAGACCGGCTGGCACTGCCGGAGATGCTGATACCGCCGACGATTCGGCGCCTTCCGGCGGTGCCGGGCTTTCCGCGGCGGACACGGACGCGAACTATCAGGGCCTGCTGGATTCCGGCGCAGGCATCATGGCACGGTATTGGTGCCCAAAATCGGCGTGGAACTGCCGATTCGGCATGGTACGTCCGAACCGGTGCTCGCCGTCGGCGCAGGGCATCTGTACGGCACCAGCCTGCCGGTCGGCGGCACTGGCTCGCATACGGTGGTCACCGGGCATCGCGGCCTGGTCAAATCGTTGATGTTCACACGGCTCGACGAACTGCACGACGGCGATTTCATGTACATCAAAGTGATGGACGAGACGCTGGGATACGAAGTGGACCGAATCAGCGTGATCGAACCGGACGACGTCTCACGGTTGAAAATCGTGCCCGGCGAAGACCGGCTGACGTTGATGACCTGCACGCCATACGGCATCAACACGCATCGGCTGCTAGTCTCCGGGCATCGCGTCGCAATACCGCTGCCGCGCCAGATCCGGCCGACGTGCGCGACGAACGCGCGACCGAACTGGGCGCGCTCGCCATGACCATCGTTTGCACGATGGGCGGCATGCTGTTGTGCTGCATGGTCGTGCGGTCGATGCGGCCCCGACACCGAATCATGCGGCACGCTTCCGCCTGGCCGCGTAAAGGATAAGGGGGAAGGCCGCGATTTTCGCGGGTCCGCACGTTCCCCGAACCCATCAATGGAGGGGACGGGTTTCAAAACGTTCATCCATAAGGTTCAAGGCATGGAGGCGCATAGGCAATTCGCCGCAGCGCCATGAGAGATGGACATGTCATGAAGTGGATGAAGGACCCGCTTGCCGGCTTCATAAGCCGGTGTGGCGCGCGGATGGGAAAATTCACCGCATTGCTTGTCACGATTGCGATGCTGGCCGGCACCACGGGAGCCGGCGCGACCGCGTCGCCGACGAAACGGTGACGGATGGCGGCAACGTGGCCGCCGAATCCGCAGCGAGCCAGCCGGAATCGACACAACAATCCGATGCTGAAAACGCAGTCGGATCGGACGTTGCCGACATTGCCGGGCAAGATGTTGCCGGACAGTCCGCAACGGACGATGACGACGCACAATGCCTTACGGACGACGGCGAATCGCAGCAGCCATCGAACGAACAAGCGCAATCGCAACTGCAGTCGCAATCGCAACCGGAACAACCGTCGGAGACGATGCCGGAACAGCGGCAGCCGTGCGATAAGACGGAACAGCCGAATGAGCAGAAGGAGCAGGAACGGCAGGCGGTTAGGCAGCCGACGGCTGAGAACGCTGACGTACCTGCAAATGGTGCTGCACCGGCTCAAGACGGCGATCGAAACGACCATGCCGGCGAAAATCGCACGGATGCTGTGGCGAATGGCGATGCGGGCGCGACAGCCGATGACGGCAAAACCGGCGATGTGGACGATGCTGACAACGATGGCAACACTGCTGAAGATGCCGACGATGCCGACAAGAACGGTAAGAATGACGCCGACAAGGATGCCGCGTCGGCTCAAAACAGCAACGATAACGACAAGAATGATGCTGCCAAAGACGATGCCGACGCCGACGAACACATCATGCGCGATCGCTTCACCTTCAATCGCAAAACCGTGATGCGTGCTGCGCGTAACGTCGCCGTGCCGCAGCCGGACTGGCGCTCGTGCTGCGCTTCCGCGAATCCGATACGCCGATGGCGGTCTGAGCGGGCCAGCAGACAGGCAACGGGACTTGTTCGGGCGGGTGAGTCGTTGAGCGATCAACGGTTCACCGCTTTTGTTGTGACGAATACGGGTGATTTAGGGTTTAGTACCGCCTGAAATGGTTGGAAAAACGCCATTCGTACCGGTATGATGGAACACGAAGCGAACAACGAATCGGATTGCGGCCTTGCATCGCAAACACGTATCGCAAGCGCGCATCGCAAACCGAATCGCAAGCCGAACAGGGGAATGGCATGACGGAGGCCATTCGACTGCCGTGCGGTGGAAGGGAGCCGCCGCACGCCAAGCCGAAAGGGAACATCATGTGCAACGGTGGGGGAGCGTTCAGTCCGGAAGAAGTCGAATATCTGCGCTCGCTGCCGGTGGTGGCCGAAGCGACGTCGCGACGCATCACCTACACGGAATCGTTCAAACACAACTGCATGCGCCGGTACCATGCGGGCGAATCGCCGGTCGAACTGTTCCGCGAAGCCGGACTCGACCCATCGCTGATCGGCTATAAGCGCATCGAACGTTGTTTCGCGCGCTGGCGCAAGATTGCCTGCCGTATGGGCACGGACCGGCTGGTATCGGTTGATGGGAATGGTGGAGTGGTGCCATCGGCGTCGGCGGATGTGGCGCCGTCGGCGGAATCTGCGGAGGTTGCTCGATCTGCGGTATCGCAGCCGGTGCAGCCAACGCAAACGACGGAAACGCAAAGCAATGCGACGCTGCCCGCGCCGCGCAACGCAGCCGAGGTCCCGATTCTGTCGGGAGGTGACGTGCGCGACCTGCTCATCGCCCAGCAGGTGCGCCGCATCGACGAGCTGGAACGCGAGGTGGCGGCGTTGCGGGCGGAACTGCATCGCAAATAATCGCAAAAATCGTAAAAAATACGAGCAATCGGCATCGTCCGCAAAGCGACGCATGTCGAGAACGGCGGGCGTGGCGAGCGGGTAGACTTGCGGGTATGAGAATCGCACGTTTTACGCATAATGATGTACCGCAGTACGCCTTCGTTCAGACCGACAAGAACGACGGCAAGGACTATCTCGTGGCCTTGAACGGCTATCCGCTGTCCGGCCAGGCCGTCGAGCCGACCGGCGAGCGCTATCCGGTGGATGGTGACGGCATTCGTCTGCTGGCTCCGGTGATTCCGTCGAAGGTGTACGGTTTGGCGAAGAATTATGAGGCGCATGCGCAGTTCATGCATGAGGCCGGTCATTCCGATATCAAGCATGCGCCGGAGGATATGGTGATTTTCACCAAGCCGAGCACGTCGGTGATTGGTCCGGATGATCCGATTGTGATTCCGCTGTGTTCGAATGATATGAATTTCGAGCCGGAGTTGGCTGTGGTGATGGGTCGTATCGCCAAGAATGTGCCGGTGGAGCAGGCCATGGATTATGTGCTGGGTTTCACGTGCGTGAATGATGTGACGTTGCGTGATCTGCAGGGTCTTGATCCGACGTGGACGCGTGCGAAGGGTTTTGATACGGCGTGCCCGTTGGGCCCGTGGATTGTGACGCGTGACGATGTGGATTGGAAGGATGCGAAGATTTCCTTCACGCTCAACGGTGAGGATGTGCCGATGGCGTCGGGTACCACGGCGAATCTGATTCACGGCATTCCTGAGCAGATCGCGGCGATTACGAGTTTCACCACGCTGCTGCCGGGCGATGTGATTATGACGGGTACGCCGAACGCGTCGGGTCATCTGGATCCGGGTGACGAGGCGATCGTGCACGTCGAGGGCATCGGCGATCTGCGCAACGTGGTGGTGCGCGGCTGATTTTCGGCTTGCTGGCGGACTTTGGATTAGGCGGGTTTGCAACGTTTCGTGATTTCGTTACGTTGCTGCCCGCCTTTTTCGTATGTATTGCGATTGCCGGTGAGCGCTGGTGATTGTCGGTGACTGCCGTCCTGCATCGAAAGACGGTTTTGAGAAACGCAAAAAGTTGAGTCTGTGGGACTCAAGTTTTGGGAATATAATGGCGATGAAGTCGGTTGAGCATATCAGACAACGACATATGCGTCCGAACGCCGGCCCGGTAGCGAAGGCCGGGCGGCCGGGCGCGAACCATGGAGGATGATATGGAACAGAAGTTCACGCAGATGGCGCAGGAAGCGCTTTCGGACGCCGTTCAGAACGCGGCGGCGCTGGGCAATCCGCAGGTAGACACCCTGCACCTGCTGGACGCGATGCTGCGTCAGGAAAACAGCATGGCCCGCGCGCTCATCGAAGCGGCAGGCGGCAACGCGCAAAACGTGAGCGCCGAAGTGCATCAGGCGATGCAATCGCTGCCGAGCGCCAGCGGATCGACCACAACGCAGCCGGACGTCAGCAGGCAGCTGTCGGCGGTGCTATCGCAAGCCGAAAAAGAAATGCAACGGAGGGGAGACGAGTACGTCACCGTCGACCTCATGCTGGTCGCAATCGCGGCCGCGAAACCTAATCAAAGCGCGGACATCTTGGAAAAGAACGGTCTTACCGCGGATAAGCTGCGTAACGCCCTGACCGCCGCGCGCGGCAGCGACCGCAAGGTGACCAGCGCCGACGCGGAAGGCTCGTATAAAGCTTTGGAGAAGTACTCCACCGATTTGACGGCCGCCGCGAAGGAAGGCAAGCTCGACCCGGTGATCGGCCGCGACCAGGAAATCCGCCGCGTCATCCAGATCCTGTCCCGCCGCACCAAGAACAACCCGGTGCTGATCGGAGAGCCTGGAGTCGGCAAAACCGCCGTCGTCGAAGGCCTGGCGCAGCGCATCGTCGCCGGCGACGTGCCGACCACCCTGCAGAACAAGAGGCTTATCTCGCTTGACCTGGGCTCCATGGTGGCTGGTTCCAAGTACCGTGGCGAATTCGAGGAACGTCTGAAGAGCGTGCTTGAGGAGATCAAGAAGGCCGACGGGCAGATCATCACCTTCATCGACGAGATCCACACCATCGTCGGCGCGGGCGCGGCCGAAGGCTCCATGGACGCGGGCAATATGCTCAAGCCCATGCTGGCCCGTGGCGAACTGCGCCTGATCGGCGCCACCACACTGGACGAATACCGTGAGAACATCGAAAAGGATCCGGCGCTCGAACGTCGTTTCCAGCAGGTGTTCGTCGGCGAGCCGAGCGTGGAGGACACCGTCGCCATCCTGCGCGGCATCGCGCCGAAGTATGAGGCCCACCACAAGGTGACCATCGGCGACGACGCGCTGGTCGCGGCCGCAACCCTGTCAAACCGCTACATTTCCGGACGCCAGCTGCCGGACAAGGCCATCGATCTGGTGGACGAGGCCGCAGCGCACCTGCGCATGGAACTCGACTCCTCGCCTGAGGAAATCGACGAACTGCGCCGCCAGGTGGACCGTCTCAAGATGGAGAAGTCGTACCTGCTGGGCAATCCGAAGAACGACAAGGCCGCGGAAAAGGCCGAAGCGGAACTGGACGACAGCGCCAAGGACCGTCTCGCCGATTTGAACCAGGAAATCGCCGACAAAAGCGAAAAGCTCAACGGGCTGAAAGCGCGTTGGGACGCCGAAAAGAACGGCCACAACCGTATCGGCGACCTGCGCAAGAAGCTCGACGAGCTGCGTACGCAAGCCGAAAAGTACGAGCGCGAAGGCGACCTGGCGAAATCGTCAGCCATCAACTACGGCGAAATCCCGGCCATCCAGAAGGAAATCGCCCAAGCCGAGAAGAACGAGGCGGAATCGGGCGGAGCCGACAATGCCAACGCCGACGTGCCGATGGTCCCCGACCGCGTCGACGCCGACTCCATCGCCGAAATCGTCTCCGACTGGACCGGCATCCCCGTGGGCCGTCTTATGCAGGGCGAAAACGAGAAGCTCCTGCACATGGAGGAGTACCTCGCAAGCGCGTGATCGGCCAGAAGGAAGCCATCCAAGCGGTTTCCGACGCCGTGCGTCGCTCGCGTGCCGGCATCTCTGACCCGAACCGTCCGACCGGCTCGTTCCTGTTCCTCGGCCCCACCGGCGTGGGCAAGACCGAACTCGCCAAGCGCTCGCCGACTTCCTGTTCGATGACGAGAAGGCCATGGTGCGCATCGACATGAGCGAATACATGGAGAAGGCCTCCGTGTCCCGCCTGATCGGCGCCGCGCCGGGCTACATCGGCTACGAAGAGGGTGGCCAGCTTACCGAAGCCGTGCGTCGCCGTCCGTATTCGGTGGTGCTGTTCGACGAGGTGGAGAAGGCCAATCCGGAAGTCTTCGACGTGCTGCTGCAGGTGCTTGACGACGGTCGCCTGACCGACGGCCAGGGCAGGACCGTGGACTTCAAGAACACGATTCTGATCATGACCTCCAACCTGGCTCGCAGTTCCTCGTCAATCCCGACATGGACGCGGACGCCAAGAAGAAGGCCGTGATGGACGCCGTGCACATGCAGTTCAAGCCGGAGTTCATCAACCGTCTGGACGAACTGGTCATGTTCCACCCGCTGACCCGCGAGGAGCTCGGCGGCATCGTGGACATTCAGGTCGCGCAGGTGTCCGCACGTCTGACCGACCGCCGCATCACGCTCGACGTGACCGATTCGGCGCGCGAATGGCTTGCCAACACCGGTTACGATCCGGCGTACGGCGCACGTCCGCTGCGTCGCCTGGTGCAGACCGAAGTCGGCGACCAGCTTGCCCGCATGCTGCTGGCCGGCGAAGTGCACGACGGCGACACCGTGCTGGTGGACCAGACCGGCGGCGACCACCTGGAGCTGTCCGCGTGGGCCGCGGACCAGCTGGAGGATATGGGCGAGGAGAAGACGGACGATTCCGCCGACGTCCCGAACCCGGCTGAGTGACGATTATCGATTGGTTACTTGTCGGTCGTAAGCCTGCAATACCAGGCCTGCGACCGACAGCACGGTCGAACCGAGCAGTATGGCGATCGCCAGCTTCGGTTGCACGCCGAACGCCAGCCACAACGCGCACGTCCACACCGCGACCACCATCGTCACCGACGTGGTGATCTGCAGCACACGTGCGCGGATCGCATGACCTACCACAGCGCGGAAGAGCAATTCTTCCGCGCTTTTTTCTTGCGTTGGCTCAGGGGATTTCGCTTGAGATCGCGCCGATTCTGTTGATTCTGTCGACTGTGCCGATTGCGCCTTTTCTGTTTCTGCCGTCTGCTGCGCGGTCATCGCGTGTTGCCGGACAAGCGTGCCAGCCAGCGAAAGCGTCGCGACCACGCCGACGAACGCGAAATACGGATCGCGCGAGCCGGCCGGGAAAATCCACGACACCACGCACAGCAGCAGGCTGTACGCGTAAACAATCGCCATGCCAAGCGAAACCAGCGAATCGCCGTTCGGACGCCGCCGCTGCAATGCGGGCAGGCCGCGGTGGTGAATCGGCGCCGCGCAATAGAACATGACCGGCGTGATGACGATGGCGTGCGGCCACGGATTCGTCAGCCATCCCGGCATGGCGATTTTGGCCAGCGCCAGTAATGTGATGACGAACGTTGGAATGGTCAGGATAAGCGCGATGACGAGGCGCTTGCCGAGGTGGTCGGTGGGTTGTCCGTCGATGTCGGATGCCGATTCGCCGTCTGCCGTCACTTTGCCGTCTATCGTCACTCCACCGTCGGTTGTGTGGGATGGGTCGGCAAATCCGCCGTCCGTCCGCAGCGGAATCGCCTGGCGTGCGTCCGAGCTTGGAAACAGCCGCAACAACGCCCAGGTGGCAATGGCCGCGGCCACAATCGACACGGCCGCCAAAAACAGATCGAATCCCATAATGTCCCTTCGTGTTGGGCTGATGCATTTCGCGTTCGGCTGATTTCAGCATAGTGCACGGTTGTGTGGCATGCGGTCGGTCTTGCGAATGAATGTGGATGCGTGGATTGATGTGTTCCTAACGACGTGATACCATCGAACGTATGTTCGATAATCCTGTGTTTGTAGTGATATTGCTGGTGATCGTGGCCGCGCTTGGAGCGGCTGCGGGCTTCTTCGCGGGCCGTACCAAGGGGCAGGACATGGCCCGCGGCGCGAAGGAATCCGACCTGAACGAGGCGAAGGCGCAGATTGAGGCGGATCGTCAGGGTATCAGCGAACTTAACGCGGCGGTGGTGCAGTACCGTACGCAGGCGGAAGGGCTCGGCCAGCAGCTGACGTATCTCAAATCGCAATTGGCACAGGCCCAGCGTGCCGAGGAAATGCGCGTGGAACGTGAACGGCAGCGTGCCGCCGAAGAAGCGAACCGTCGTCAAGCCGAAAGCGAACGGAAACTGCAGGAGCAAAGCAAGGTGCTCTCCGCACTGGCTCCGGTGCAGAAGAACCTCGACGCCCTGCAGACGAAGGTCGCGCAAATCGAAGAGGGCCGCAAGCATGAGATGGGTGCGCTCGGCGAGCAGCTCAAAGGTCTTGGCGAACAGCAGGCGCGATTGGATCGCGAGACGAGCGCCCTATCATCGGCATTGCGCAACAACAAGGTGCGTGGCGCGTGGGGCGAGGCGCAGCTGCGCAACATCGTGGAATCGGCGGGTCTGTTGGAACATGTCGATTTCGACACCCAAGTTGTGGTCACCGACGCCGATGGACATACGCAACGGCCGGATATGATCATCCACATGCCGGGCGGCAAAACCATTCCGATCGACGCGAAGGCGCCATACGCCGACTACCAGCGCGCATGCGAGATTCCAGACACCGCCTCACCGGAGGAACTGGCCCGCAAGAACGAGCTGCTGCATTCCCATGCCAAAGCGGTACGAGACCATGTGAAGACCCTGGGAGACAAAGCCTACTGGAACGCGTTCAGCGATGCTCCGGATTTCGTGATCGCGTTCATCCCCAACGAATCGTTGCTGCAGGCCGCATTGGAAACCGACCCGACACTGATGGACGACGCATTCGCGCAGAAAGTCGCGCTGACCTCGCCGATCACCCTATGGGCGGTGCTCAAATCCGTGGCATACGCATGGCAGCAGCAAAGCCTGACCGATGACGCGAAAATGCTGTTCGACCTGTCCCGAGAGCTGTACGAACGGTTTGCAGTATTGGGGGAGCGGGCCACCAAACTGGGTTCCGCCATCACCAAAACGGTCGGCGCATACAACTCGTTCGCCGCGTCGCTCGAATCGCGCGTGCTGGTCACCGCGCGCAAACTGCAACGCGTCGACCAGAGCAAGGTCATCGGCACCGTCGACATGATCGCGCCCGAAAAAGGGGATATCCGCGAGTTGTCCGCTCCCGAGACCAACGCCGAATAACCATGTTTATCGCGCATAAATCACCCATACCGCACGGTGAATGACGAGCCGAAAGGATAGGCTGGAACCATGACCGAAGAGAACACTTTCCGCAAGATGACACCGGTTCCGACGCATGATTCCGCTGCGGGCCAGTCTGTTTCCGCTTCGACGGAATCCACCGTCGATTTCGCCATGCTCGAACCTCGCGACCAGCTCAAGACGCTGCTGCAGGCCGAAATGAAGGACAAGCCTTTCTCGGAACTCTCCTCCGTGCTGTTCGACCATCGCGGAGCCTCCATCGTCGGCCATATCCTGCTCGACACGTTGGAGGAAGCCGGCTATTCCGTCGACGATTTCGACGCGGTCGGCGCATTGACCGCCGCGGCCGTGCCGCTGGTCTCCGCCATGATCCAGGCCGCCGCCTCCCGTGGTGAGGATTTGGACGGTTTCGTCATGGACTTCGTCTATCCGTCCATCAAGGGTCCGTCGATTGCCGGCAAACGCGTGGTGCTGATCGACTCCTGCTGTCTGAAAAATCGTATGTGCAGACCTCATCGCTGGTCACCCTGCGCAACGGCAACGAGCTGAGCCTCGACTTCTCCGTGGTGGAGAACGAAGGCGCCAAAGTGCTGGCCGTTGCCTCGCTGATCGGCGGTGTCGACATGGTCGACCCGACCATCAAGGTCATCAACCCGGTCACTTCGGAGGAATCCGAACTGCCGTTCGTCGAAGTGTTCAAGGAATCCGAACTCCACTGAACACCGAGTTTCCCGCCGACCGACCGCAAACATATCTGCCGTTGACGTCGTCGAATGTGCGATGACAAGCATGATGATGCATACGGATGCGCGGGCCTTTGACATATTTGTATTGCTGTTCCTATGAAGGGGAGAACGTGCACGATCCCAATCCCATCGATGTTGCCGCACAGGCATCCGGCGAACCGACGTTCCGCGAGGTCGGCGTAGGACCGTGGTCGCAAACCCATCCAGGCGAACCACGCCCGGACGATGCGTCATCCCCCAATTACGACATCCGCTTCGACTCCACCCTGCTCGACGAAGGCGACCGCCGCAACGTGCTCGACCGCTACCGCTACTGGACGGTCGCGGCCATCAAAGCCGACCTGGACTCCCGCGGGCGCCACGATTTCGAAGTCGCCGTGGAGAACTGGACCCACGATTTCAACATCGGCTCCATGGTGCGCACCGCCAACGCGTTCCAAGCGCGCCGCGTGCACATCGTCGGCCCGCACAAATGGAATCGCAAGGGCGCGCTCATGACGGAGCTGTACCAGCACGTCGAAAACCATCCATCCATAACGGAACTCGTCGAATGTTGGAAACTGCGCATCGCCGGCGAAATCGCCGCCGCCCAATCGCAAGCCGCCGCCATCGCCTTCCATATGCGTGGCTCCGCAGCCGCGACGGATGGCACTTCCGGCACTGCCCCGAACACAGGCGAAACCATGGCCCAACTGGAAGCCTTGGACGCGAAAATAGCAGAACTGCAAGCCGCCCGCGTCATCGCGCTCGACATCATTCCCGGCGCGGTGCCCATGGAAACCTACCATTTCCCCGAACACTGCCTCATGCTTTTCGGCGCGGAAGGCCCGGGCCTGTCCGAAAAAGCGCTCGAACTGGCCGATGACGTGGTCTACATCTCCCAATTCGGCTCGGTCCGTTCCATCAACGCCGGCGCCGCCGCCGCGGTCTCCATGCACGCCTGGATCGTCCAGCACGCCGCGCCGCAAGCCTGATCGCGCCATCGGCACGCGGCAAGAAAAGCCGTTAAGCGTCGCTTTGCCGCAATAGCGGATGCGTGCTCGCCGACCAGGCGACGGAACGGCCGTCGAACGGATGGCGGCCAGTCGCGGCCGGGTTGCGAACGGGGCACGAAATAGGGCACACGCTCGTCACGCAGACGCGTTACTGTTAGGGTCATGCCTACTTTCACCAAAGAAGAAATCGTGCATTTGGGCGATCTGGCCCGAATCGCACTCACGGACGAGGAAATCACCCGTCTGCAGGGCGATCTGAACGTCATCGCCGAATCCATCAACAAGGTCCAGGAAGTCGCCACCGACGACGTGGAACCGACCGCGAACCCGGTCCCGCTGGAAGCCTACCTGCGTCCGGACGTCCCCGAGACCCCGCTGACCCAGGCCGAAGCCACCGCAGCGCCCCGGTCTCCGAGACCGGCATGTTCGTCGCACCGCGCATTCTGGGACAGGAGTGATATGAGCACCACCGAACTCGTCAAGCTTTCCGCCGCCGAGATGGCGGCCAAGATCAAGGCCAAGGAAGTTTCCAGCCGTGAGCTGGTCGAAGCCCACCTTGCGGTCATCGAATCCGCCGAACCGAGCGTCAAGGCCTTCCTGAAGGTCTCCGCCGACCAGGCCCTCGAACAGGCCGACGCCTTCGACGCCAAGTCCGATGAGGACAAGGCGCAGATGCCGGAACTCGCCGGCGTGCCAATCGCCATCAAGGACATGATCGTCACCAAGGGCATCGAAACCACCGCCGCATCCAAGATCCTCGAAGGCTGGGTGCCGCCGTACGACGCCACCGTCATCGAGAAGCTCAAGGCCGCGGGCATGCCGCTGTTGGGCAAGACCAACCTCGATGAATTCGCGCAAGGCTCCTCCACCGAGCACTCCGCCTACCAGACCACCCACAATCCGTGGGATACCGAGCGCGTGCCGGGCGGTTCCGGCGGCGGTTCCGCAGCCGCAGTGGCCGCATTCGAAGCTCCGCTCGCCCTGGGTACCGACACCGGCGGCTCCATCCGCCAGCCGGGCTCGCTGACCGGTACCGTCGGCGTCAAGCCGACCTACGGCGCGTCTCCCGTTTTGGCGCGATCGCCATGGCCTCCTCGCTCGACCAGATCGGCCGTGCTCCCGTACGGTGCTCGACTCGGCCTGCTGCAGGAAGTGATCGGCGGACACGACAAGCGCGATTCCACCTCCATTCCGGAAGGCCCGCGTCCGATGGTCGCCGCAGCCCGCGAAGGCATGAAGCGCGATCTGAAGGGCCTCAAGGTCGGCCTGATCAAGGAGCTCGGCGGCGAAGGCTTCCAGCCGGGCGTCATGGCCCGCTTCAACGAAGGCGTCAAGAAGCTTGAGGAAATGGGCGCGGAGGTCATCGAAGTGTCCCTGCCGCACCTGCCGTACTCCCTCGGCGCCTACTACATCATCATGCCGTCCGAGGTCAGCTCCAACCTGGCCCGTTACGATGGCATGCGCTACGGCCTGCGCGTCATGCCGCCGGCAGGCGTTCCGCAGACCGCCGCCAACATGATGGCCTACACCCGTGAGGCCGGCTTCGGCGACGAAGTCAAGCGTCGTATCGTCCTCGGCACCTACGCCCTGTCCGCCGGCTACTACGATGCCTGGTACGGCTCCGCGCAGAAAGTCCGCACCCTGATCATCGACGACTTCAAGAAGGCCTTCGAAAAGGTCGACGTGCTCGTCGGCCCGACCAGCCCGGTCACCGCGTTCAAGTTCGGCGAGAAGACCGAGGACCCGATGGCCATGTACGCCATCGACATCACCACCATTCCGGCCAACCTCGCCGGCGTGCCGGCAATGAGCATCCCGGCCGGCCTGAGCGACGACGGCCTGCCGGTCGGCTTCCAGTTCCTCGCCCCGCAGCAGCGCGACGAGGTCATGTACAAGCCCGCCGCCGCTCTCGAAGCGGCCCTCGAGGAAAGCTGGAACGGCCCGATCTGGCAGTCCCTGAAGACCCCGTGGCTCGACGGACTGGACAAGTAGGAAGCATCGGAGGAAAGAAAACAAAATGGCTGAAAAGTTGATGAAGTACGCCGATGCCGTCAAGAAGTTCGACCCGGTCATCGGTCTGGAAACCCACGTGGAGCTGTCCACCACCACGAAGCTGTTCTGCCCGGCCGAAGTCCACTTCGGCGGCGAGCCGAACACCCAGCTCACCCCGGTGAGCCTCGGCCTGCCGGGCTCCCTGCCGGTGGTCAACAAGACCGCCGTCGATTACGCGATCAAGCTGGGTCTCGCCCTGCACTGCGAAATCGCCGAATGGAGCCAGTTCGCCCGTAAGAACTACTTCTACCCGGACATGCCGCGCGATTACCAGATCTCGCAGTATGACAAGCCGACCAACGGCAACGGCTACCTCGACGTGGAGCTTGAGGACGGCACCATCTTCCGTGTGCCGATCGAGCGCGCCCACATCGAAGACGACGCCGGCAAGAACACCCACGTCGGTGGCGCTGACGGACGTATCGAAGGCGCCGACCACTCGCTGGTCGACTACAACCGCGCCGGCGTGCCGCTGATCGAAATCGTGACCAAGCCGATCGAAGGCGCAGGAGACCGCGCCCCCGAAATCGCAGGCGCCTACATGCGCGCCATCCGCGACATCGTGCGTGCGCTGAACATCTCCCATGCCCGCATGGAGCAGGGCAACATGCGCGCCGACGTGAACGTGTCGCTGCGCAACAGCCCGTCCGATCCGTTCGGCACCCGTTCCGAAACCAAGAACGTGAACTCGTTCCGTGGCATCGAGAAGACTATCCAGTACGAGATCCGCCGCCAGGCCGCCATCCTTTCCGAAGGCGGCGAGATTCTGCAGGAGACCCGTCACTGGGACGAGGCCTCGCAGACCACCGCCGGCGGCCGCGTGAAGTCCGACGCCGACGACTACCGCTACTTCCCGGATCCGGATCTGGTGATGCTGCACATCACCAAGGAGCACATCGAGGAGATGAAGGCCCAGATGCCGGAAATGCCTCGTGAGCGCCGCAACCGCCTGAAGGGCGAGTGGGGCTTCAACGATCTGGAGATGCGCGACGTGCTCAACGCCGACGCTCTGGACCTGCTCGAGGACACCGTCAAGGCCGGCGCTTCCGCCGCAGGCGCCAAGAAGTGGTGGCTGGGCGAGCTGTCCCGCGAAGCCAACAACAAGGGCGTGAGCCTTGAAGAGCTGCCGATCACCCCGGCCGACGTCGCCGAGGTCGAGAAGCTCATCGCCGACGGCAAGCTCAACGACAAGCTCGCCAAGCAGACCGTCGCAGGCGTGCTCGCCGGCGAAGGCACTCCGGACGAGGTCGTCAAGAAGCACGGCTTCCAGGTCGTTTCCGACGACGGCGCGCTCGAAAAGGCCGTCGACGAGGCACTCGCGGCCAACCCGGACATCGTCGAGAAGCTCAAGAGCGGCAACATGAAGCCGATGGGCGCGATTATCGGCGCTGTCATGCGCGCCACCCGCGGCCAGGCTGACGCGAAGGCCGTTACCAAGATCGTGATGGGCAAGATCAAGTGACATTCCGGCGATTGCCGAACGTTGCCTGATTGATGGCATCGAAAGGCGTGCGTTTTTGCGATGAGAGGAATCGTAAAAACGCACGCCTTTCTGCATTTTGTTGCTTTTTATCTGCTTTTACATGCCTTTTCATACGATTCACGCGTCGGCTGGGGAGGTTTCACAGGGATTTTGCCTAACAAAACTCCCAGCTGGCGTTCAGTCGGGTACAATACCGTCGGTATGGGTGCGGCGAGGGACCGCGCCGAGAAACATAGGGAACGATAATCATGTCAGAGTACGCTGAAACCACAGCGAAGGAACAGACGACGGACCAGCGGGCGAGGGAGCTGCCGGAACGCATCGTCATTCCGCCCATCAAGGGCGAGATGGTGCACTTGCGCCCCGCCACCATCGACGACATCGCACGCATGGAGGTCATTGAGGCGTACGTCGGCGCATCCGGCATCACCGGCAAGGACCGCGTGGCCGAACGTGGCGCTGTGAACGCGTGGGTGCGTCGTTCCGTGGCATGGTCCAATGGCGAAAAATCGAACGAATCCGGCGTGGGGGATCCGGAATCTCGTCGTACCATCGCATGGTCCATCGTCACCGAAGCCGACCATGACGGCGACGGCGAGCTTGACGCGGCCTCTTCCGACAACGTGATCGGCATGATCTTCCTCATCGACATCGACGGCTGGGCACGTTCCGCCCGCATCCAAGTGGTGCTCGGCAAGGACTACCGCGGCCGCGGCTACTCGCGAGACATCATGCCCCGCGTGATGACGTACGGCTTCGCGCCGGAACCGGCGGGCCTCGGCATGCACCGCATTTGGGTGGCCGTGCCGGAACAGAACACGCGTTCCGTATCCGTCTACCAGTCGCTCGGCTTCGTGCCGTCCGGCCGTTCGCGCGATGCCCTGTGGAACGCGTCGGAGAACCGTTACCAGGACCTCATCGTCATGGACACGCTCGTCGACGAATTCGACCCGATCCGCTCGCTCGACGCGTTCGGCATGCACGTGATCGAAGACAATCCGGGCGTCAAGGAGGCGTTGAGCGCCCGCGAACACTCGATCGCCATCCAACTCAACTCCGTACATAAGGGCGATGCGGACGATGCCGCAGCGGCAGGCCAGAGTGGAGACACGGCGCAGACCTCCGCCGACGAGACGTCTGCCGCGCCATCGCAGGAATCGCAGCCGAACGAAGCATCCGGAACGGCGAAGACGGACCAGAAGGCCGGCGATGCGACAACAACTGGCCGTACAGCTCGGATGAGCGCAAAACCTCGAAGGATGCTTGGTGGCGCACGCTTGGACGTGGCCGCAAGCGCGACACGGAAGGCAGACGATGAGCGCCGAGGACCTCGACAACTACGAAACCGACGCCGAGCTGTCCCTATACAAGGAATACCGCGACGTCATCAAACTGTTCACCTACGTTGTGGAGACCGAGCGCCGCTTCTATCTGCCAACAAGGTCGATTTCAACGTGCGTTCCGCCGGCCAGGACGTCTACTTCGACGTGCGGCTGACCGACGCGTGGGTGTGGGACGTCTACCGTTCCAGCCGTTTCGTCAAGAACGTGCGCATCGTCACGTTCAAGGACGTGAACGTCGAGGAAGTGCAGAAAACCGACATCGACATTCCCGACAGCATGTAGCAGACCTACGGAAAACCAGTCTTCGGCGGAAGCCGTACGGCTGGTTTTCCTTCTATCAGGGCGATTGCTGTCGGACTTGGCGGTGATTTTGTGTGCATGCGCACAGGTGCGCTGTGCGTTTCCCTACCTTCGGGTAGAATATCTTCGATTTTGTTTGTAAGGAGACTTCAAAGTGACGCAAAAGCAATCCGTGGTCATCATCGGTGGCGGCCCTGCCGGCCTGACTGCCGCTTGGGAGCTCGTCAAGGACGGTGGCTCCGAACAGTACGACGTGACCGTGCTGGAAGCCACCCGCGAATTCGGCGGCATCTCCCGCACCGTCAAGCATGACGGCAATCGTATGGATATCGGCGGCCACCGCTTCTTCTCGAAGGACGACCGCATCATGGACTGGTGGAAGGACGTTCTGCCGCTGCAGGGCGCACCCAGCTATGATGACAAGAAGCTCCACCGCGAGCATGATATGGAGCCGGGCGGCCCGGATCCGGAAATCGAAGACAAGGTGATGCTCAAGCGCCACCGCGTGTCCCGCATCTACTGGAACCGCCACTTCCTCGACTACCCGATTTCCCTGAGCGCCAACACCCTGAAGGCCATGGGCTTCAAGCTCACCATGGTCGCCGGCTTCAGCTACCTGAAGTCCATGGTGCACAAGCTGCCGGAAACCAACCTGGAGAACTTCTACATCAACCGTTTCGGCCGTAAGCTCTACTCCATGTTCTTCGAGGGCTACACCGAGAAGCTGTGGGGCCGTCACCCGTCCGAAATCTCCGCCGACTGGGGCGCACAGCGCGTCAAGGGCCTGAGCATCATGGGCGTGCTGAAGAACGCCTTCCAGAAGCTCCTGCCGAAGAAGCGCGACAACTCCGAAGTCGAAACCTCCCTCATCGAGGAATTCTGGTATCCGAAGCTCGGCCCGGGCCAGCTGTGGGAAACCGTCGAATCCAACTGCGAAGCCGCCGGCGTGAAGGTCATCACCGACGCCAATGTGGTGGAAATTCGCCAGAAGGACGGCAAGATCGCATCCGTCGTGTACGAGGATTCCGAAGGCAACCGCACCGAAATGGCCGCGGACGACTTCATTTCCTCCATGCCGGTCAAGGACCTTGTCAACGCCGTGGACGCCTCCGACCAGCCGGCTCCGAAGGACATGACCGAAATCGCCAACGGCCTGCCGTACCGCGACTTCGTCACCGTCGGCCTGCTCGTCAAGCACCTGCGCCTGACCAACACCACCGACATTCCGACCCTCGGCAACCCGCCGATCGTGCCGGATTGCTGGATTTACGTGCAGGATCCGGGCTACAAGGTCGGCCGTCTGCAGATCTTCAACAACTGGAGCCCGTACCTGGTCAAGGACGTCGACAACACCGTGTGGATCGGCCTCGAATACTTCTGCGAGGAAGGCGACTCCTTCTGGAACATGACCGACGAGGAAGCCACCAAGTTCGCCATCCAGGAGCTCACCCGCATGCAGGTCATCAACGGCCCGCAGGACGTGCTCGACTCCCACCGCGAACGCGTCAAGAAGGCTTACCCGGCCTACTTCGACACCTACGACCGCATGCCCGAACTCGTCGACTACCTCGACTCCTTCGGCAACCTGTACTGCGTTGGTCGTAACGGACAGCACCGTTACAACAACATGGACCACTCCATGGCCACCGCCATCGAAGCCGTCAAGGACATCAAGAGCGGCGAAACGTCGAAAGACAACGTGTGGTCGGTCAACACTGACAAGTCCTACCACGAAGAAAAGTAGAAAAATAAATAACGCGTGCGCATACGCCCTTTCTCCGGCGCTCGACGTACCTTTGTACGCCTTCGGCCTCAGACGGGCGTCTTCGCACGCGTTATTTATTTTTCGCAGCGTAACTTTGATCAAGCCCATGCTTTTTGGCATGGGCTTTTTCATTGCGATTTTTATTGCGATTGCGCGGTGCGCGAACCGCACGGGCGGACCGCGCGTGCCCGCTTTGCGTTGGTCTGGGTTGCGTTGTATGGTTAGGACAGTTCGAAAACCGCGATGTTTCGCGGCGGACTTTTCATTCGACGGAAATTTTCCGCAATTCTTTTTTACAGCTGTCGCGGGCGCATGCCTGTGGAAGCCAAGGAAAGGCAACTACCAGTGGCAACAAGCCCTAATCTCGATGATATGAAACTGCCCGAGCTCAAGGAGCTCGCCAAGCAGATGGGACTTCGTGGTGTCTCCACCATGCGCAAGACCGAACTGATCGCAACACTTCAAGCCGCCCGTTCCGGCGGCCAGGCTCCGGCCGGCGTCACCGTGCGCGCGCCAAAGTCCGCTCCCGCCGCAGACGCTGAGGTCAAATCGGCAAAGGACAAGAAGGCCGATGAAGCCAAGCAGGAGGAACGCCCCGTCCGTGCCAAGCAGGCCAAGTCCGCGGAATCCTCCGAAGTCGCGGATGCCGTGGCAGCGGTGGACGCGTTGAAGCCGAACGATGAAGCGCCGAAGCGTCGTCGCCATCGTGACGCCGAAGCCGGCGCCGACCTGCTCGCCGAACTGGGCCTTGACGATGCCGCTCCGAAGCAGGATGACCGCCGTCGCCGTCGTGATGACGACCGTAGGGACGATTTCGAGCCGCGTCGCCGCCGTCGCGTGGCGGACGGGTCGAAGAGCGAAGACGTCGTGCGCGACCTTGATGACATCCTCGCCACGCTGCCGTCGCAGGAAGACGCCGACGATGATAAGCGTCGCGACGAGACCGAAGACAACGAATACCGTCACAGCCGTGGACGCAACGATCGCCGTGGCCGCCGTATGCGTGGCCGTGACCGCGATTACGACGAGCGTGACGAGCGTCGCGGCAGGGGCGATCGCAATGATCGCAACGACCGTAACGATCGCGCCGACCGCATGGACCGCAACGCCGACCGCGACCAGCGCAACGATCGTATGGATCGCGCCGACCGCGACCAGCATCGCGACGAGCCGAAGGAAGACCTCGTGCCGGTCGCCGGCATCGTCGACGTGCTCGACTCCTACGCGTTCGTGCGTACGTCCGGCTACCTGCCGGGACCGAACGACGTGTATGTCTCCATGGGCCAGGTCAAGAAGTACGGCCTGCGCAAGGGCGACGCCGTGCACGGCTCCATCCGCGCCCCGCGTGAAGGCGAACGTCGCAACCAGCGTCAGAAGTTCGTGCCGCTGCAGTCCATCGACTCCATCAACGGCATGAGCGTCGAGGAAGCGCAGCATCGTCCGCAGTTCAGCAAGCTCACCCCGCTGTATCCGCAGGAACGCCTGAAGCAGGAGACCACGCCGAACAAGCTCACCGGCCGCCTCATCGACATCGTGGCGCCGATCGGCAAGGGCCAGCGTGGCCTGATCGTGTCCCCGCCGAAGGCCGGCAAGACCATCACCCTGCAGAACATCGCCAACGCGATCGCCACCAACAATCCGGAAGTCCACCTGATGGTCGTCCTCGTGGACGAACGTCCGGAGGAAGTCACCGACATGGAACGCACGGTGCAGGGCGAGGTCATCTCCTCCACCTTCGACCGTCCGGCCTCCGACCACACCACCGTCGCCGAACTGGCCATCGAACGCGCCAAGCGTCTCGTGGAGCTCGGCCAGGACGTGGTGGTGCTGCTCGACTCCATGACCCGTCTGGCCCGCGCCTACAACATCGCCGCGCCGGCCTCCGGCCGCATCCTGTCCGGTGGTGTGGACGCGCAGGCGCTGTACCCGCCGAAGAAGTTCTTCGGCGCCGCCCGCAACATCGAAAACGGCGGCTCCCTGACCATCATCTCCTCCGCGCTGGTGGAAACCGGTTCCAAGATGGACGAGGTGATCTTCGAGGAATTCAAGGGCACCGGCAACATGGAACTGCGCCTGAGCCGTGAGCTCGCCGACAAGCGCCTGTTCCCGGCCATCGACGTGAACGCCTCCGGCACCCGCCGCGAGGAGCTCATCACCGATCCGCAGGAACTGCCGATCATCTACCGTCTGCGTCGCCTGCTGGGCGGCCTCGAGCCGGAACAGGCCTACCAGACGCTCGTGCCACGCCTGAAGAAGACAGCGACCAACCGCGATTTCATGGCGTCGCTCATCCAGCAGAGCGGCAACGCCACCAACGGCAACTGAGTCGTCGGCTGCAAGCGAATCTGAAGGTTTGAGGGGCTGCATGGCAATCGCCGTGTAGCCCCTTTCCTATGCGTACGTTTCGACGAATTTCGTGAAATTGACCATTTTTTGGACAACGTTGTCAATTAAAAAATAGGTAAAAATACGACGAGAAAAGATAAATGGGGAAAATATATATGGTCGATATGGGGGTATGAGCTAAATAAAACAAAGATATTTCATGACAGCGTTGCGCCGTCCGGATAAACTGCGGCGATTCCGCGACGGTATGTGCGCGGTAGTGGGTATGGTAAGGAAGAAAAAGAACATGGAACTGCAGTGGGGACGGTCGATTGCGGCCGGTGCAGTGGATTGTTGGAAAAGGGGTATGAATGACCAACAGTGACAATGGTCCGGTAGACGCACGTACGGTTGCGAGCCAGCTCGACGCGACCGATGGCGTAATCCTCGACATGCTTGAAAAGGATGGCCGAGCCACGCTGTCCCACCTTTCCGAGGCGACAGGCCTGTCCGTGTCCGCCGTGCAGTCGCGCGTGCAGAAGCTTGAGCGTCGCGGCGTGATCCGCGGCTACAAGGCGGTTATCGACGACGAGCGCCGCGGCCTTGCGGTGAACGCCTACATCGCGGTCACGCCCATCGATTACTCCCAGGAAGCCGAGATTCCAGACAAGCTCAAAAACATCGACGGCATCATGTCCTGCGATTCCGTCGCCGGTTCGCCCAGCTTCATGCTCACCGTTCGCGTCGAATCGCCCAGCAAGCTCGAAGAGCTGTTGAACCTCATCCATCGCACGGTGTCGGTCAGCACCGAAACCACCATCGTGCTGCAGCGTTACTTCGCGAAGTGACCGCTGTTCGGCAGATGCCGCGGTAGGGTGCGCGGTAGGCTTATACCCATGAGCGACAGCGAACATGACTGGCTTCGGCCAGAAGAAGAAACCGAATCCGAAACCATCATCGACGCGCGCACCGCGCAGAACAACCCCGAAGTGGCCGATGTGGTGGCTAAAATCGCCTCGCTGCGCCAATCGATAGACAACGTCGACGCCGCCATCGTCTCGCTGCTGGCGGAACGGTTCAAATACACGTCGCAGGTGGGTGTGCTCAAGGCGCGTGCGGGCTTCGCGCCGGCCGATTACCAGCGTGAACATGCCAGATCGAGCGTCTGCATCGCATTGCCGACGAAGCCGGACTGGATCCGGAAATCGCCGAAATGTACCGCGAATTCGTGGTGACCGAGGCCAAGCGCCGCCACAAGCGCATCGCCGAAAACGGGGGAGACCCGGGCGTACTCGACGTTTTCGCCTGAGCCGTCCGTTTTCCGCGCGCCCCGCGCGAACGTCCATTGCCGACGGGCATGCCGGGCACTACATTAAATGCCTTGGAAAGTTGTTTCGATTGCGATTGAGAGGTCCGGCATGCGCCACGCCACCGCGAACCGTCCATCCGGTGCCCGACGCCCGCTTGCCGCGGCGATCGCGGTCGCCGTCATCACCGCCGCTCCCGTCGCGGCAGTCGGCGTGAACGACGCGATATCGGCCTTGCAACAGAATGGGCAGTACGCGGCCGATGCATCGCATGATGACGTGATGAGCGCCTACACCTCCATCGACAAACCAGGCCGCCTTTTCCTGACCAACAGCGGATCCTCCACGTCGAAACGCGTTCCCAAAGGCGTTGTCGCATTGCCGTGGAAAATATCCGCCTCCTTCACCCTCAACGGGCCCGACGTAAGCGTTTCCGACGTTTCCGGCGCTTCCGGCATGATCGGCATACGCATCGCCCTGCATGCCACGAAACCCGACGTGACCGCCAATCTGACGCCAATCGTCGCCTTCACCATTCCCGGACGCGTCGGCAGTGACGTGACCGCCGATGACGGCGTGCTCGTCTCATCCGACAACACCTCGACCCTGGTGGCTGCGGTCGGCAAACCGGGCGAGGACCTGACCTTCAACGCCTACGTGACGGCGAAGCACTTCACCATGAGCTCACTGTCCATCGCCGCGGTGGAAGGCAACGTTCAGCAATCACTGCCTGACCTGACCAAGCGCGCAACCACCTTGGTGGACGGTCTGACCAACGTCGGCTCGCAACGCAACCGCAAGCTCATCGCCCAACTGGAACAGCTCAGAGACAACGAGAAAGCGCTTGCCAAACAGACCATCGCCGTACGTTCCAAAGCGCACGATCAGGCGTTCGACGGCTACATCGACGCGTACGTGGCTCATACACCACGCATCTGTCCGGTTCGATCGGCAACGCCACACAGCTTCCCGCCATTCTCGGCACCGCGTCCGAACTGAACGGCGATACCTCCGTAGCTAAATCCGTGGCAGACCTGGCCAACGCCGTCAACGACGTGAGCGCCGCATACCGGCATATCGGCGCGGCCGACGCCGTCGACGAGGTGATTCGCACCGTCGAACAGCGTGGCACATCCGGCTTGGTGAACGAGCTCACCAAGCGCGCCGGCGAGGAACAACAGCGCGGCTCCAAAGACTACAGTGCCGGCCAATCGCAGCTGTCCGCGGCCATGATCCCGTATTCGATGGATTTCACCGACGCATACACGGCTCGGCTTAAGGAACTGGGCGCCACCGCAGGCACGGCTGGCAGCTACGAAACCCAGGCGATCGCCGACGTGCGTGCCGGCATCAAAGACAATGAGAAGCTCAAAACCGCGTCCGACAAGGTGTCCGCGGCGATGACCGCGTTGGCGGACGCCAGCGAGCACACCGGACAGGCCAGCGCATTCCACCAGATCGTGCTGCGATTCGCCGACCAGCTGGATTCGGATGACGACACGTCCGAATCGGGCGCTGCCGATGACGCTTCTGTGCTGGACACGTTGCGTTCCGCCTCCGCCAGCCAATCGTTGTGCGCGAAAGCCGAGAAACGGCGGTCCCGTGCGCAACGCAAGGCCGAACGCGCGCAGGCGAAGAACAACACCGCCGATTCGACCAGCTTGGTCGATGACAAGAACGCCATCAGCATGGATGATGTGATGAGCTACGCGGGCGGACTACGCCCGTCGTTCGGCGCCGCAGCGGACACCACGTCGAAGAATGTGGCGAAAGTCGGGGGAGTGGACGGCTCTTCGAAGAACAGCGGTTCCGATTCGTCCGACGGTTCGGCGGATTCGTCCGCCAGCTCGCTACCAATTACCGGCTATGGCTTGGCGAAAACCGGTTTCACGCCGGATAATGGCGATTTGATTGACGAGACGGTCGAATTGGCCGCCGCTGCGGAAGTTTTCGACGATGCGCTGCAGGCTGGATTGGGTGGGAACGGTTCCGGAAATTCGTCCGCTGGCCCGCAGTACCTCCTGTCCGTTCCGGTGCTGTAGAGCACGCGGTTTGTGCGCAGGGGCAGGAATAATGTACGCTGAGAACAGCGAGAACGGGATAAGGACGGTTCTATGCGCGCACGTCTTACGATTTAGGGCGATTCTGCACGGACGTGAGCAAAAGGGGATATGATTTCGACCGTTTTGCCTGCGATTTATACCCCTTTTCGCTCACGAAAGCATTTTTCCCGCGATTTTGACTGAATATGAGCAAAAGGGGGCACGGTTAGTTGCAGACAATGACGGGATATACGAGGGGCCTCTCCTTCATGCAAAGGAAAGGCCCCTCGTATGTGGGTGAAGTGAGCGGCTGCGCTACAAAAGCCGCTGGCGGCTCACCTCAGAGACTCACTTCTTCGGTTTCTTGGCCGGTGGTTCGCCTAGCTCGCTTTCGGCGACCGTCACATCGGCGGCCTCGTCCTCACCCTCGGCGGCAGCGGTGCGGTGAAGGCGATCGGTCCGGTCACGCGACCAGCTTCGGCGATATCGCCCAGCGCGGCTCGATGGACCCGCGCACATCGTCGGCAACGGCAAGCGTCACAGACAAGATCGGGGTCTTCATCGAAACCTTGGCCTTCGACTTGATGCCACGCAGCGCGGCCAGAGCCTCACCGGCATGAGCAAGCAGATCGGCGGATGCGTCGCCGGCGGCGGCCGTGTACACGTCGGCCACAGGCCATGCTGCGCGGTGCACGGAGCCTTCGCCCTCATGCATCCAGCTCCACACTTCTTCGGTGGCATACGGCAGGTACGGGGCCAGCAGGCGCGCGAACGCATCAAGACCCAGACCCAGCGTGGTGCGTGCGGACTTCACCGCGGCCTCGCTCGGCACGTTGCCGGTGGAATCGGCGGTGCCGTAGGCGCGGTTCTTGACCAGCTCGATGTAGTCGTCGCAGAACTGCCAGAAGTAGTTCTCGATGACTTCCAGAGCCTTGGAATGCTCGTAGTTGTTGAGATCGTCGGTGGCTTCGCGGACCACGGCGGCCATCTTGGACATCGCGGAACGGTCGATCGGCTCGGTCACGTCGGCCGGGTTCCATGCGGCGACTGCCGGAGCGCCCACGTGATGGTTCTCGTCCTCACGGCCGATGGCCAGCGCGAACTTGGTGGCGTTGAGTAGCTTGATGGCAAGACGACGGCCGATCTTCATCTGGCCTTCGTCGTACGTGGCGTCCAGGCCCAGACGTGCGGCCGCGGCCCAGTAACGCACCGCGTCGGCGCCGAACTGCTTGATCGGCTTGTCCGGCACGACCACGTTGCCCTTGGACTTCGACATCTTCTTGTGGTCCGGATCGAGGATCCAGCCCGACAGCGTGGTGTTGGACCACGGCAGGCACTTGTTCTCCAAGTGCGCGCGGTCCATGGTGGAGAATAGCCAGGTACGGATGATGTCCTGACCCTGCGGACGCAGGTCCATCGGGAAGGTGGCGTTGAAAATGGCCTGGTTCTCTTCGCCCGGCTCCTCCCAACGGGTCACGATCTGCGGGGTGAGCGACGAAGTCGCCCAGGTGTCCATGATGTCCGGCTCGGCGGTGAAGCCACCCGGCACGTCACGCTGATCCTCGGTGTAGCCTTCCGGCACATCGTCGGTCGGGTCGATCGGCAGACGGTCCTCGCTCGGGGTGATCGGATGGTCGTAATCGGCGGTGCCATCCTCCTTCACCGGGTACCACAGCGGGAACGGAACGCCGAAGAAACGCTGACGGGAGATCAGCCAATCGCCGTTGAGGCCGTGCACCCAATTCTCGTAACGCACGCGCATGAAGTCCGGGTGGAAGTTCAGTTCCTTGCCGCGTGCGATGAGCTCGGTGTTCAGCTTCTCGTCGGTGCCGCCGTTCTTCAGGTACCACTGGCGGGAGGTGACGATTTCGAGCGGCTTGTCGCCCTTCTCGTAGAAGTTCGTCATACGCTTGGTCGGGGTCGGCTCGCCGTCCAGATCGCCGGCAGCGCGCAGCTCGTCGACGATGACCTTACGTGCGGAGAACGTGGTCTTGCCCGCGGTCTCCTGGAAGATACGCTTGCCTTCCTCGGATTCGATCCAATCCGGGGTGTCCATGACGATGCGGCCGTTGCGCTGGATGATGGAACGCAGCGGCAGGTTCAGATCGCGCCACCATTCGACGTCGGTGACGTCGCCGAACGTACAGCACATGGCGATGCCGGCGCCCTTGTCCATTTCCGCCGCCTTATGCGCCAGAATCGGCACCTTCACGTGGAACAGCGGGGAGTAGACGTACTGGCCGAAATACTGCTTGTAACGCTCGTCGTCCGGGTGCGCGATCAGCGCGCCGCAGGCGGCCAGCAGTTCCGGACGGGTGGTCTCGATGTAGATCGGGGTGCCGTCTTCGAAACGGAACGCCACCTTGTGGTAGAAGCCCGGATATTCGCGCGATTCCAGTTCGGCCTGGGCCACTGCGGTCTGGAACGTCACGTCCCACAGACCCGGAGCGTCCTTCTGATACGCTTCGCCACGGGCCAGGTTGCGCAGGAACGCCTTCTGGCCACGCGCTGCGGATGCTCGCCGATGGTGTGGTAGGTCTGCGACCAGTCGATGGACAGGCCGAGGGAGCGCCACAGCGCCTCGAACTGCTTCTCGTCCTGGGCGGTGAGCTTCTCGCACAGCTCGATGAAGTTCTTACGGGAGATCGGCACCTGGTCCTTGGCGTCGATCTTCTTGCCGTCCGTACCCTCGAACGGCGGCACGAAATTCGGATCGTACTTCAGGGACGTATCCACGCGCACGCCGTAATAGTTCTGCACACGGCGTTCGGTCGGCAGGCCGTTGTCGTCCCAGCCATCGGGTAGAACACGTCGTAGCCGTTCATGCGCTTGAAACGTGCGATCACATCGGTGTGCGTGTAGGAGAACACGTGGCCGACGTGCAGGTGGCCCGAAACGGTGGGCGGCGGGGTATCGATGGAATAAACGGCCTTACGGTCGCGGGTGCCCTGGAACTTGTAGACTCCGCTCTCGTCCCAGACGCCACGCCACTTGTCTTCGAGACCGTCCACGCCGACCTTGTCGGGCAGCGGCGTGAGGTTCGCGTTGATGGTGTTATCTTGGCTTTCAGTCATAGTCGCTAGTCTAGAAAGCGAATGTGACAACTGCCGTCGTATCAGCGCCTATCGAACCGAATGCCGGAATCGCAGGCAAATCGCGGAAAATCCACATAAAAAACCGTGGAAAAATCAGTGCAGCGTCAATCTGTTCAACGGCAGCAGACGGTCGGTCAGATTCTTCGGATACCCCCGCAGCCCATCGGAAACGGCAAGGAAGTTCTTGCGTGTGTACAGCCAGTCGCTGGCCGCGTTCTCGCTGACGGCGCGCGCGTAATCGCGCATGCGGGCTGATAATCGTTGTCGTTGGTCGCGGCCATGGCATTGGCGTAAGCTGCTGCGCGTCGCCGTTCTCGAAATGGAACACGGACTGGCCGTTGTCGAAGACGCTTGCGTCACCTTCGTCGCTCATGGTGGTCAGCGCGATGTCATAGGTGCCGGCGTTCATGCGTTCCGTCACGTCCGCGGCGGAATCGAGCACTTCCAGATTGGTGTTGATATTGAGGTTTTCGATGGCGGTTTTCACGTCGTTGCCGATGCTTTCGTATTCCTTCGGCACCAGAATGTCGATTGGCGCGATGTAGTTCACTCCGAAATACGTGCGCATCCGTTGCCCTTGTTCGAGGTTGTAGGGGTACAGGCCGCTCAGGTCCTCATACCCGTCTTCCAGCGGGCTGATCGGCCTCCTAGCGGCGCGTACGCGTCGGGCGCGTTCTTGGCGATGGTCTTCGCATCGATGGCGTATCGCGTCATCTTGCGGATCTGCTCGTCGGAGAAGGGGCTGTTGTTGTCGTTGTTGAACGCGAGCATCACCTTGTCGAAGCTGATGCCGCTGTCCGCGGTAATACCGTTGGTTTTGCCCAGTTCCGAGGCGGTTGAAGCGCTCAGCGGCAGCGCCATGCTGATTTTGCCGGCTTTCATGGCATCGGCCATGGATTCCTCGTTGGCGTAGTAGTAGAGCGTCACTTGCGATGATGCGGCTTTTTTGCCCCAATACGAGTCGTTGCGTTGCAACACGATTTGCGATTGGTCCGCGGTTGACACGGTGAATGGTCCCGATCCGACCGCCGATTTCGCATAGTTGGTTTTGCTTTCCGCGTCGTACACGACGCCTGCACGGCCGGCCAGCGCGCGCAACAGCCGCGGATTCGGCTTGGCGAGCGTGATGACCACCGTATTCGCATTGGGATTGGTGATTTCCTTCAGATCACCAAGCTGGTCGGCTCCCACGTAATGGTTGTTGACGGCGTTCTGCAGCGACCAGACCACGTCGGACGAGTCGAGTTTGTGCCCATTGGCGAACGTCATGCCGCCGTTCAACGTGAACGTGTACGTGAGACCGTCGTCGGAAGCCTGCCAGGAGCTGGCGATTCCCGGCTGCAGCTTGTTGGTTTCGCTGCGTGACACCAGCGTTTCGTATACGTTGCCGAGCAGCGCTTGCTCCACGGCGGTGCCTTGTTCGGTGCGGATGTCAAGCGATTTCGGCGCATTGCCTTCGATGCCGACGGTCACCGACGAGTCGGAGACGAGCGTGCCGAAGGATGTGATGGGATTCTTGCGGCCTGTCAGCGACAGTCCCAGCCACAGCAGCACACTGAGCACGATCGCGACGCCGAAGAAGATCAGCCAGCGCGTCGCCTCGGCTTTCAGATTACGTTTCCGCCCGTTTTCATCCATGCACCCGAGTCTAGTTGACGCGTGCTACACGCCCGATGGCCGGGTGCGATTCGACGGAGTGCCGGCGCGGCGGCTGGCATGCGTCGGAATCACGCGGCGAACGCGCCCGGACACGTGTCGTTGAGGGGGCAGTCGGCGCAATCCGGTTTTCGCGCATGGCAGATGGCACGGCCATGCAATATCAAACGGTGAGACAGATCGGTCCATTCTTCGGGAGGGAAGCAGGCGGTGACCTCACGTTCGATGGCCACCGGGTCAGGGGAGGGGCTCGCCCAGTCGGACCGCCACCGCAATCGCCCAGTCACACGAATCACATGCGTGTCCACAGGAAAACCGGGCACGCCGAACGCGTTGCCCAACACCACGTTCGCGGTTTTGCGGCCCACGCCCGGCAGGCTGACCAGCGAAGCCATATCGGCCGGCACCTCGCCCCCGAATCGTACGCACAACTCATGCGACAGCCCGATGATATTGCGCGCTTTCGTACGGAAGAAGCCGATGGTGCGGATGATGTCCTCGACGTGCTCGGGATTCGCGGCGGCAAGCTCCGCCGGACCGGGATATTCGCCGAACAGTTCCGGCGTGACCATGTTCACGCGCTTGTCGGTGGTCTGCGCGCTCAACACCGTAGCCACCAGCAGTTCGAAAGGAGAATTGAAGTTCAACGCGCATTTCGGATCGGGAATCTCCACGCACAACTGCTCGTATTCCTGATGCATGCGCGCGATCCGCGCCTTCTTCGATTCCCGAGGCATGCTCCCAGCCTACCCCTCGCATGCGGACGAACGCGGGAAACCTGCGGAAACGTCGCAATCGGCAAAAACAGCGAAAATCCATCGAAAAAACGACAGAAAATCAGCAAAAAACGACAGAAAATCAGCAAAAAACAACAGGAAATCAGCGAAAAACAACAGGAAATCAGCGAAAGGCCAACGAAAACAAACGAAACCCGTCGAACATCAACGGAATGATCGCAAGAAAAAGTCAGCTTTCGCCGGACTCGCCGTGAGCCGCATCCTTGGCCGCGGCCTCATGCTCATCCTCTTCCGGCGGATCGAAACGATAGCCGACGTTGCGCACGGTGCCGATGAGATGCTCGTACTCGCCGCCCAGCTTGGCGCGCAGACGACGGATATGCACGTCCACAGTGCGGGTGCCGCCGTAATAGTCGTAGCCCCACACCTCCTGCAGCAGCTGCGCGCGCGTGAACACGCGGCCCGGATGCTGCACCAGATACTTGAGCAGCTCGAACTCCTTGTACGCCAAGTCGATCGGATGGCCGTGCAGACTGGCCGTGTAGCCATTCGTATCCACCACCAAATCGCCGGAACGGATCAGACCATCCTCGTTCTGCACGCCCTGCTCGCCCGAACCGGACGCCGCGTTGACCGGCGCGTTGCCACGTTCGGAAACCAGGCGCAAACGCCCCTCCACCTCGGCGGGGGACGCCGTAGCCACTACCACATCGGCAATGCCCCACTGCGAATTGACCACGGTGAAGCCGCCCTCGGTGAGAATGAGCACGATCGGCGTGGACAGTCCCGACGCGTGAATCAGACGGCACAGCGTTTTGGCGGTGGCCAGGTCGTCACGCGCATCAAGAAACAGAATGGTGTTCTCCGGCATCTTCACCAGGCTGGCCGCATCCATCGGCAACACGCGCACGCGGTGGGAAAGCAGCGCCAACGAGGGGAGAACGGTAGCTGGATCGCTAGCGAACGTCATAAGCGTAAGATCCGTCACGTCAGCTCCCTTTTGTTCTAAACTGATGCCGCGATTGTACACGCAAAATGTATTATCAGCGTTTCATCGATTGTAACTGAAGTATGTGGACACATACGGCTACATTTATTCATATTGCATACGTATTGACCACAATATGAAAAGGGGGTCCGAGATGACCGCTGAGAAGGTCACCGCCCAGGAAGCCACGCGGAAAGTCGCTTTTGCCAAGGTCCTGGCGATTCAGATCATCGCATACGTGGTGCTGGTGGCGCTCGCATTGGTTCCCGGCATGATGTACGGCGACGCCGCCAAACCGGCCGCGGTTCCGTTCACGATCATCGCCTCGCTGGCGATGGTCGTGCTGCTGGTGGTGTTCAGTCCGTTCCGCGACGGCGTCGCCGGCCATGTGATCGCCGCGATCGCAGGCCTGCTGTCGGCGATCTGCGCCACGACCGTGATGCTGGGCAATGTGATCTTCCCCGCCGGCCTGGATGGCGGCAAAAGCTTCTCCATGGAGGAAGCGTGGATCGCCGGCGTGGGCGGACTGCTGATCGTGCTGATCATCGTATCCTTCGGCCGGCAGATGGCCCGCGAAAACCGCACGCACCTGATCCGCTCGCTGTCGCACAGCGTGGTCGAAGGCGTCGCCATGATCGCCAGCGCGGGCTGGTGCTTCCTGCCGGTGCTCCTGCCGACAACGCATTCCAGGGCCGCCGCCATGTCCGCTGCCTCCGGAGCCACGGTGGACATGTTCAGCAACGTGACCACGACATGGGTCGTCGCCGCGATCGTGACGGTATTGGTGGCCGTGGCGCTCACCGTGTGCTCGTACTTCTGGCACCGCGACGCCGACCCCGAGCCGGATGCGCGTTCGCCGTGGATCGGCCTCGCACTGCTGCCGGTCATGCTGACCGGTCTCGCAGTCGGTCTGGCGGCGCTCGCCATCGTCGTGCTGTAAACGGCTGTTCTAATGACAAAGCCCGTAATCGCAATGATTACGGGCTTTTATTATGTTGGATTGGCAGTCAACCGAGGAATCCGAGATGCTCGAACAGCACCTTCACGCCGATAAGAATCAGCACGATGCCGCCGGCGATCTGCGCGGGCTTCTGCCACCGCGAGCCGAACGCGCGGCCGATATACAGGCCGGCGGCGGAGAACAGGCCGGTGGTGATGCCGATGATGACCACCGACAGCCAGATGTTGAGCGTCATGAACGCGAAGCTCACGCCGACCGCGAATGCGTCGATGCTGCAGGCCACGGCGAGCGGCAGCATGTGCTTCCAATCGAATTCAGGGGTTTCCTTGGCGTTCTCCTCGTCCTCTTCGAACGCCTCGCGTACCATATTGCCGCCGATCAGAGCGAGTAGGCCGAAAATGATCCAATGGTCCACGGCGGTCACGTATTTGCTGAACGTGCTGGCCGCGAAATAGCCGAACAGAGGGAAAAGCGCCTGGAATCCGCCGAACCACAGGGCGGTTTTGAACGCATCGACGCCGCGAAGCTTCTTGACGGTCAGGCCTTTGCCAATGGAGACAGCGAACGCGTCCATGGACACGGACACGCCAATAAGCAGAATCTGAATGAGCATAGCTGGTGAAAAGGTTCATCCCGCCGGTCTCCCCACGGGATGGGCCTCGACGGATTGCGTTCCGCCTACGCCTAGGAGTACCGACACAGAACTGCCGCACGCGGATGTGATATGTGACGTCCAGCGGGCTTTGAATTCAGCGAATACTGTTCGCATGCCGAAAATTACAAGAGACCACTATACCGCGGTACGAAGAAATCGGACGCTTTGGTCCGTTGGACTCCCCGCAACGGCACCTGGCCTCCACTGGCTGGAAAAGAGAAAAAGCCCACTGTCGGGGGCAGTGGGCTTTGACATAAAAAGGGGAGAAGTGATCACTTCTCGCTATCAGCGAGGCGCTTGCGGGCTGCGACGATTTCCTCCTCGGCCTTTGCGGCACCGGTCCAGTAATCGCCCGGCATGACTTCCTTGCCCGGCTCCAGAGCCTTGTACTGCTCGAAGAAGTGCTTGATTTCAGCCTTGTGGTACTCGGACACGTCGTCGACGTCCTTGATGTCGTCGAAGCGGACGTCAGCCGGCACGCACAGCACCTTGTCGTCTCCACCGGCCTCGTCGACCATGTGATACAGGCCGACGGCGCGGCATTCCACCACGCAGCCCGGGAACACGGAGTTCGGGATCATGACGAGAGCGTCGAGCGGATCGCCGTCCTCGCCCAGGGTACCGTCGATGTAGCCGTAGTCATCCGGGTAGCCCATGGAGGTGAACAGGGTACGGTCCAGGAACACGCGACCGGTCTCGTGGTCCACTTCGTACTTGTTCTTGGAACCGCGCGGGATCTCCACCACGACGTTAAAGGTTTCTGCCATTGTTTTCTCCTTGATCGATATGATCAGCAGTAGTTCGTTACTTAGGATACCCGCTTTCGCGCCATGTCGGCACCATTTTCCGGATACCTATATGAATGGTGCTCAGTGCTGGGGAGATAAGGCGTGATGCGCTCGCTGGTCAACATCTTTTTGGCCGATTGTGATTGACTATCCTGCCTTGGAACGTTGGAAGAACAATTCCGTAGGTGGTTTTGCTCTTCCGTAGGTGGTTGGCTCTGGTATCCCTGCGGCAAAAAGGCTTGATTTCAGCCATTCTGTTTGCGTGGATTGACCGGAGAGCACCTACGGAATCAAAAAAACCACCTACGGAATGCACAAAGCCGTTGAAAACGTGAGAAACGTCTTCAACCCGGCTTTGATCTATGTGTTTTGCGCTGGCTGGATGCTAGGCAGAGTGCCTAGCATCCAAACTCACTCAGTCCTCGATCGCCGTCAGCACGTGCGCCACGTCGGCCCACGGTGCCAGCGAAACGTAGTTGTCCCAGCTCCACTCGAACTCGCGTCCGGTCAGCTCGTCGCGTACCTTGAGCGGCTTGTCGGTGGCGAAACCGAAGTCCGGCAGCTCGATGTGGACGATGGACTGATGCGCGTTGTGGCCGTCGAGGTTCACCACCACGATCACCGTATCCGGCTTGCCGGTACCGGTAAGCTCGGCCGGGGTCTGGCGCAGGAACGCCACCACGCCCGCATCGTCGCTCGGCAGGACGTGCAGGTTGTGGTAGCTGCGGCATGCCGGATGCTCGGAACGGATTTTGTTGAGCGAGGTGAGCAGCTCGGAGATGCCGTACTTGTCGGCCTCGTCCCAATCGCGCACCTTGACTTCGTACTTCTCGTTGTCGATCTGTTCTTCGAATCCCGGACGCTGCTTGTTCTCGATCAGCTCATAGCCGTTGTAGATGCCCCAGCTCGGAGAGCCCATCGCGGCGAGCACCGCGCGCACCGCGTGACCGGCGATACCGTTGTCGCGCAGGTAGGCGGTCATGATGTCCGGCGTGGACGGCCAGAAGGTGTTGTGCTGGTAGAAACCACCGTCGCCGTTGGTCTCCTCCAAATACTCCTCAAGCTCCTCCTTGGTGTTGCGCCACGGGAAGTAGCAGTGCGACTGCGTGAAGCCGGCATAGCTCAGCGCGCGCATCATGCCCGGACGGGTGAACGCCTCGGCCAGGAACAGCGTCTCCGGATGCTTCTTCGTCACGGCGGCGATCACGTCCTGCCAGAAACGCACCGGCTTGGTATGCGGGTTGTCCACGCGGAAGATCGTCACGCCGGCCTTGATCCACAGGTCCATGATGCGTTCGGTTTCCGCTTCGATGCCTTCCATGTCGGCGTTGAAATCGATCGGATAGATGTCCTGGTACTTCTTCGGCGGATTCTCGGCGAATGCGATCGTTCCGTCCGGCTTGGTGCGGAACCAGTTCGGATGCTGTTTGACCCACGGGTGGTCAGGCGAGCACTGCAGCGCGAAGTCGAGCGCCACTTCGATGCCCAGCTTGTGCGCGTAATCGCAGAACGCCTTGAAATCGTCCATGGTGCCGAGCAGCGGGTCGACGGTGTCGTGGCCGCCCAGCTCGGAGCCGATGCCGAACGGGGAGCCCGGATCGTGCGGTCCGGCAATCAGCGTGTTGTTGCGGCCCTTGCGGTTGGTCACGCCAATCGGGAAGATCGGCGGCAGGTACACGATGTCGAAGCCTTCGGCCTTCGCGCGGTCGAGGCCGGACAGCGCCGTCTTCAGCGTGCCCTGCACGATCTTGCCGTCGGCGTCGAAATACGCGCCTTCGGAACGCGGGAAGAACTGGTACCATGCGGCGAAGCTCGACTTCGGACGCTCCACGCGGAAGCGCTGCGGATTCGACGCGCTCAGGCCGTCGCGCAGCGGATTGGTTTCATGCAGGCTTGCGATTGCGTCGGTGGTCGCTGCGGCAAGACGCGCGGTCGCGTCGAGCGACTTGTCGGCAACGGTCTTCGCGGCTTCGCGCAGCGTCTTCTTGTCATCGGCGGTCAGCTGGAATCGCGTGCGCCAGCCCAACGTTCCAGCAGCTGCGCGCCGGATTCCAGCGCGTTCTCCACATCGTCGCCGACCTCGACCTTGATTTGCGCGTCGTGCAGCCAGGAAGCGTACGTATCTTCCCAGCCTTCGACCACGATGTGCCATTCGCCGAGCTGCTTCTTGACGTCGGCATAGCCATCTTCCCACGGCTTCAGGTCGCTGTGGTCGCCGATCTTGACCATCGCTTCCCAGCGGTCCAGGCCGGGTTGGTGCAGGTCATGGGGAAGCGGGCCTTCTCGGTGCCGCGCGTGTTGCGCACGGACACGGTGCACGGCCTTGGTGCGGCCTTCGATGAACACCTGCGCGGTGACCTTGAATGCCTCGCCAAGCTCCACGCGAGCCGGGTACAGGCCGTTTTCGGCGGACGGAGTGATGCCAAGAACGTTTACGCGGCCGAACTGTTCCGGGCTGGTGCGGTTGATGATAGGTGCTGGAGTTTCGCCGACGGTTCGCTTCGTTGCGGTTTTCGGCTTGGAAGTGCGCTTGGTGGTTGGTTTTTTGGTTGTCGTCTTTGCGGTTGATTTCGCGGCTGTCCTCGTTGTCTTTGTGGCCGCTGCCTTGGCTGTTGTCTTTGCTGTTGCCTTTGTGCGCGGTGTCGCGCTTGATGATGTTGCTTCATTCATATAGCCGATTATAGAGGTAGTTGTGTTCTTTTTGTGATTTCCCTTTTTCGTAACGATTACGGCGATGCGGCTACAAGTACTTTCTTCAAATACTTTTGGTAAAGCGTTTTAATACATGGTTTGCGATTATGTTCGATTATGAAGGCTGCGGCGGCATGACCATACGTTGTGTGTGCCGGTTGCGTTCGATATGTATGGGGACTTTATATAAAAGGAGCGAAACGTCCTGGGGAAAACAAAAAACCGGAAACCAAAAGGTTTCCGGTTTCAATTGGTAGCGGGGCATGGATTTGAACCATGGACCTCTGGGTTATGAGCCCAGCGAGCTACCGAGCTGCTCCACCCCGCGTCGGCTTGCCTTCATTGAGGCAGCTCTAACTACTTTACGGATGTTGGCTAATAAGTCAAATCGGCGTGTCGCATATTGCGCTGCTAGTGAAATCGCATATCCGATAACGCGTTATCCGTTTTTCGTATAACGCTGCGGACCGTCGATGAAAACCGCCGAATACGCCATATCCGGGTCCGCACCATAATAGGAAACATGCCTATCAAGATTCCCAGCGGCCTTCCGGCCAGAGACATTCTCGACTCCGAGCGCATCTTCGCGCTTGAAAAGCCCGAAGCGGAGCGCCAGCGTGTGCGTCCGCTCAAGCTGGTGATCCTGAACCTCATGCCGAAGAAGATCGAGACCGAAACGCAACTGCTGCGTCTGATCTCCAAGAGCCCGCTGCAGGTCGAGGTCGACTTCATGAAGACCTCCACCCACGAGGCCACGCACGTGAGCGCCGACCATCTGGTGAAGTTCTACGAGACGCTCGACGCGTTCAAAGACAACTATTACGACGGTCTTGTGGTGACGGGAGCGCCCGTCGAACACCTCGCTTTCGAGCAGGTCGACTACTGGGACGAGTTCAAGCAGATTCTCGACTGGGCATCCACCCACGTCTTCTCCACCATGTACCTGTGCTGGGGCGCGATGGGCGCGCTCAACTATCGGTACGGCGTGCGCAAGGAGTTGCTGCCGGAGAAGCTCTTCGGAGTGTTCCCCCAGTATCTGCAGGACGAATACTGCTTCCTCACCAACGGTTTCGACGAGATCTGCCTGCAACCGCATTCCCGCCTGGCGGGGGTCAACGAGGGTGATATCGCCCATAATCCCGAGCTGCAGGTGCTCACGTGGGGTCCGAAGTCCGGCCCGGGGCTCATCGCCACGCGTGACTTCTCCGAAGTGTTCGCGCTCGGCCATTGGGAATACGGCAAGTACACGCTCGCCGAGGAATACGAGAGGGATATGAAGAAGGGCATGACCAACGTGCCGTTCCCCGAAAACTATTTCCCGCACGACGATCCGAAGCTCGAACCGCTGTTCGCCTGGCGCGCCCACGCCAACCTGCTGTGGCGCAACTGGCTCAACTGGGTCTATCAGACCACGCCATACGATTTGAGCGAAGTACCGCAGCTGCGCGAGGAGAAGCGCCTCGGCACCGACCGTTCGATCCGGCACGAGCCCGGTTCTCCGCGTGTCGACGCGTTCACGCCATTCTCGCACGATGGATACGGTGTCATTCGCGGCTGATTTCACGAAGATCGGCGAGTACTGACAAGTATTGGCGATTGTCCCACGATTGCCGCTTTTGCGCGGTGTCGTGGGCTTTTTGCGCGGTTTTTGTTGCCTGCTGCGACATCGTTTCATTTTCGCTGTCATATATTATGGTGCGATATGTTAAGTAAAACGTTTTATCAAGCAGTGTTGCAAACGATGTCTATTTTGGTGTGAATGGGGGTGAAATAGGCCGAATCGACAACGGCCGTGGTTGTGTCTAATAGTCCCCGCAACGTGCGAAACGCCGGTTTTCGCTATACGGTAGTAGGGGAAAGCTCCCGGTGCGGAATGTTGTCTAGCCACGGGCTGATAATCCTTTGCAGCCATTCGGGGCTGGTATGCGAACGCGTTTATGGGCGCGTTAACATAGAACCCGAAGGATGTTCTGGTTTGGTAACCGGAATGTCACATTCGACTCAGCTGTTGGGCTAGACTAACAGCTGACACAAGAGCAGGAGGCGTGAATGATTAGTGCATTGGGAGAGGGCATCATGACCATCGCCGATGGTCCAGAGATGCCGAGCATCAATGACTTCCTTCCCGATCCGTTTGTTTTTCAAGCACGCCGTTCGCCATCAACCGCATCATCCTCGTTCGTATTCTTGCGACCGTCATCATGCTGCTGGTTCTCGGAATTACGGCAAGCCGTGCAAAGCTCATCCTGGCCGTTGGCAGGGCGCAGTCGAATGGCTGATCGAGTTTGTCCGCGACAACATCGTCTATCAGGTGATGGGCGAGCTGCGTGGCAAGCGTTATGTGCCGATGATCACCACCGTGTTCTGCACGTTGCTGGTCTTCAATCTGTGCGGCATCATCCCGGGCTTCAACATCGCGGCAAGCGCGTCCATCACGCTGCCTCTGGTGTTCGCCATGTGGTGCTTCTGCCAGTACTGGATTGCCGGCATCCGTGAAAAGGGCCTTGGCCACTTCCTGAGGGACGAGATCTTCCCGAAGGGCGTTCCGGCCCCGATCTATATTCTGCTGTCCCCGATTCAGCTGCTTGAGCTGCTGATTATCCGCCCGTTCTCGTTGACGATCCGACTGTTCGCCAACATGGTTTCGGGCCACCTGATCCTTGCGTTGTGCCTCTCGGCCACGCAGTTCTTCCTCGTTGATGTGGTGAACAAGCTGATGATGCCGTTCGGCATCATCACCTTCGCGGCTGGCATGTTCATGTTCCTGTTCGAGGCGCTGGTCGCCTGCCTGCAGGCTTACATCTTCGCCATCCTGACCACCGCGTACATCAATATGAGCTATCCGGAGATCGACTGACCGCCGGCTTTTTAAGTGTTGCTTCTTGTCAAGCAATAACCAGAAAGGAAACAATCATGGATATCGTTACCCTCGCTGAGGTTGCCGGCAACCTGAACGTCGTTGGCTACGGCCTCGCCGCCATCGGCCCTGGCATCGGTCTGGGCATCCTGATCGGCAAGACCATCGAAGGCACCGCTCGCCAGCCTGAGCTCGGCAGCCGTCTGCAGACCCTCATGTTCCTGGGCCTGGCATTCGTCGAGGTGCTGGCACTGCTCGGCTTCGTGCTCGCCTTCATCAAGTAAGACTTGATCCCCAAGGTAAACACCGAAGACGCAAACGAACGTGAAAGGAGGAAGACACTATGGTGACCGCAGCTAGCGAGATGGAACTGTTCCTTCCGAAAAGCTACGACATTTTCTGGTCGTTGGTCATTCTGATCATCGTCGCCGTGTTCTTCTACAAGTTCTTCCTGCCGAAGTTCCAGGCCGTGTTCGATGAGCGCGCAGCCAAGATCGAAGGTGGCATCGCCAAGGCCGAACAGGCCCAGAAGGATGCCGACGAAGCCAAGGCGAAGTACGATGCCCAGCTGAGCAACGCACGCGTCGAGCTTCCAAGATCCGCGACGACGCTCGCGCGGAAGCATCGCACATCATCGCCGACGCACGTACGTGCCGAGGCTGATGCGGCGCAGATCACCGCCACCGCCCAGCGTTCCATCGAATCCCAGCAGCAGCAGGCTCTGGTGAGCCTGAAGGGTGAGGTCGGCGTGCTGGCAACGGCACTGGCCGGCAAGATCCTGGGCAGCAAGCTGGAAAGCGACGACGTGCAGTCGACGATGATCGACAGATGATCGCCGATCTGGACAGCGACAAGAAGTGATCGAAACCTTCAAGAAAGGGAGGTGACCAATGCGAGGAGAAGCATCGCGTATCGCAGACCGCGTTTCGCGTGACTCGCTGGCCCCCAAGCTGCGTGACAGCGGCGAGGACACATGGCGTATCGGGAACGAACTGTTCACGATCACCAACGTGCTCGACCACAACATCCAGCTTGAACGTGCCCTCACCGACCGTCGCGCCCAGTCGAAGACAAGGTTGCGGTAGTCAAGACCCTCATTGGAGATGATGCCCATCCGTTGACGATGGAAATCATGTCCGATCTGGTGGACCGCCGTTGGAGCCGCGTATCCGACATCGCCAACGCCACCGAGGATTTCGGTGTGGATGGCATGATGTACTACGCGGACCACACGAATGCTACTCTGCAGGTCTCCATCGAGCTTGCCCAGCTGCATTCCGCACTGCTCAACCTTCCGGTCGTACGCAGCAAGCTGTATGACGCGACCGTCCCCGCCGAAGCCCGTATCAAGCTGCTGTACAGCCTGATCGGCAATGCCGACTTCAATGTGGTGACCAAGCGTCTGGCCGAGCATGCGACCTGCAATCTGCGCAATCGCCGCTATCTGCAGACCATTCAGTGGCTGATTAACAAGTTCTCCCGTCATATGGGCGAATCGATGGTCACCGTCACCACGCAACGCCACTGAGCAAGGAGCAGGTCAAGAAGCTCGTCGCCATCTATTCGGCGAAGACCGGCCATCCGGTGCACATTAACTCGGTGGTCGATCCGACCGTCCTGGGTGGTATGCGCATCCAGGTGGGCGACGAGGTCACCGACAACACGGTGGTCGCACAGCTGCAACATCTTCAGCGCACGGTGAAGGCGACCGCCTGACGGCACGCCACACGGTGAACAAGCCTGAAACAAGACTTGACTGAATTTATAACCAACAATAAGGAGTGATCATGCAGAACTTACCATTGATCCCACCACGATACGCAAGGCGCTCGATGAGTTCGTCGAGTCGTACAAGCCGTCGGACACGCCGACCCAGGAAGTCGGTTATGTCGCGACCGCTGGCGACGGCATTGCGCACGTGACGGGACTGCCTGGTTGCATGGCCAATGAGCTGCTGACCTTCGAAGACGGCACGCTTGGCCTGGCGTTCAACCTTGACGCCCGCGAGATCGGCGTGGTTATCCTCGGCGATTTCACCGGTATCGAGGAAGGCCAGGAAGTGCGTCGTACCGGCGAAGTGCTCTCCGTGCCCGTCGGCGACGGCTACCTTGGCCGCGTCGTGGACCCGCTAGGCAACCCGATTGACGGTCTTGGCGAGATCAAGACCGAAGGCCGTCGTATTCTCGAGGCCCAGGCACCTGACGTTATGCATCGTCATCCGGTTGACGAGCCTCTGTCCACCGGCCTGAAGGCCATCGACGCGATGACGCCGATCGGCCGTGGCCAGCGTCAGCTCATCATCGGCGACCGTCAGACCGGTAAGACCGCTATCGCAATCGATACGATCATCAACCAGAAGCGCAACTGGGAATCCGGAGACCCGAAGAAGCAGGTCCGCTGCATCTACGTGGCCGTCGGTCAGAAGGCTCCACCATCGCATCGGTGAAGCAGTCCCTGGAAGAGGCCGGCGCTATGGAGTACACGACCATCGTGGCTTCCCCGGCTTCCGATTCCGCAGGCTTCAAGTACATCGCACCGTACACCGGTTCCGCCATCGGACAGCACTGGATGTACAACGGCAAGCACGTGCTCATCGTCTTCGACGATCTGTCGAAGCAGGCTGAGGCTTACCGCTCGATTTCCCTGCTGCTGCGTCGTCCGCCGGGGCGTGAGGCTTACCCGGGCGATGTGTTCTACCTGCACTCCCGTCTGCTCGAACGTTGCGCCAAGGTTTCCGATGACCTCGGCGGCGGCTCGATGACCGGCCTGCCGATCGTCGAGACCAAGGCGAACGATGTGTCCGCCTACATTCCGACCAACGTGATTTCCATCACCGATGGCCAGATCTTCCTGCAGTCCGACCTGTTCAACGCGAACCAGCGTCCTGCTGTGGACGTCGGCATCTCCGTGTCCCGAGTCGGTGGCGCTGCCCAGACGAAGGCCTTGAAGAAGGTCTCCGGCACGCTGAAGATCTCGCTGGCGCAGTACCGTTCGCTGGAATCCTTCGCCATGTTCGCTTCCGATCTGGATGCGGCTTCGAAGGCTCAGCTGAACCGTGGTGCCCACCTGACCGAGCTCCTGAAGCAGCCGCAGTTCTCCCCGTATTCGATGGAACAGGAAGTCGTGTCCGTGTGGGCCGGCACCCATGGCAAGATGGATGACCTGCCAATCAGCGACGTGTTGCCGTTCGAAAAGGGCATGCTGGATTATCTGGATCACAACACCGATATCCTCAAGACCATTCGCGAGACCGAAGACTTCACCGCCGACACCGAGGCTGCCCTCGACAAGGCCGTGGAAGCGTTCCGTGAGACCTTCGTGACCAGCGCGGGCAAGCCGCTGGTCGAGAAGAAGCCTGACGAGAAGCACACCACTCCGGTCGAGCAGGAAAAGATCGTCGCAGGAGAGAAGTGATTCATGGGCTCGCAACTCGCATTGAAATCTAGGATCGCCTCCACCGCGTCGCTGGAGAAAATCTTCAACGCGCAGGAGATGATCGCGTCTTCGCACATCGCCAAGGCACGTGACGTGGCCTTGAACGCGAAGCCGTATACCGATGCGATTTTCGACGCCGTGCAAGCGCTGGTGGCCCATACCCATATCGACCATCCGATCGTGAAAAAGAACGAGGACAACCCTCGCGTGGCTGTCCTCGCTCTCACCTCGGATCGTGGTATGGCAGGTCCGTACACCTCCTCGATCATCCGCGAAACGGAATCGCTGTTGGCCCGACTCGACGAGAAGGGCAAGCAGCCGGAACTGTATGTGTATGGTCGTCGCGGTGTGACGTATTACAAGTACCGCAACCGTCCGGTTGCCGGCACTTGGGAAGGCGATACCGACCAGCCCGGCGTGGAAGTCGCAGAGTCCATCTCGAAGGCACTGTTGGACGCTTATATGAAGCCGGCGGACCAAGGTGGAGTCTCCGAACTCTACATTGTGTTCACCGAGTTCGTGAATATGGTGGTTCAGAAGGTGCGTGTGCTGCGCATGTTACCCGTTGAGCTCGTGCTTCCGGAACAGCCGGAATCCGGTCCTGTGCCGGAATCCGATGCCGATGCTGCGACTCCTCTGTATGCGTTCGAGCCAAGCGTTGACGAAGTACTCGACGCGATTCTGCCGAAGTACATCCAGTCCCGTATCCATGAATGCCTGCTCACCGCAGCGGCATCCGAGACTGCAAGCCGACAGAACGCCATGCACACGGCTACAGACAACGCCCGCAGCCTGATCGATGAACTGACTCGCAAGCTCAACGCTTCGCGTCAGGCATCGATTACCCAGGAACTTACCGAAATCATCGGCAGCGCTGATGCGCTGAACAAGAAGGAAGAGTAGGAACGCATATGGCTGAGAATCAGACCACAGCGGCTCCCGAGACGGCTGCAGAGCCGACCGCTGGACGCGTTACGCGTATCCAGGGTTCGGTTATCGACGTCGAATTCCCGGTGGGCCACCTGCCCGACATTTACAATGCACTTACCGTTGAACTGGCCAACACCGGTGTCCACGAAGAGGGCGAGACCACCAAGAAGATCACCCTTGAGGTTGAACAGCATCTTGGCGATTCCACCGTGCGTACCGTCGCTCTGAAGCCGACTGACGGCCTCGTGCGTGGCGCCACCGTGTATGACACCGGCGGCCCGATCTCCGTGCCGGTTGGCGATGTCACCAAGGGCCACGTATTCGACGTGTCCGGCAACATCCTCAACAAGAAGGCCGACGAGACCGTCACGGTCACCGAACGTTGGCCTATCCACCGCAACCCGCCGGCATTCGACCAGCTGGAGTCCAAGACCCAGATGTTCGAAACCGGTATCAAGGTCATCGATCTGCTGACCCCGTATGTGCAGGGTGGCAAGATCGGTCTGTTCGGTGGCGCAGGCGTCGGCAAGACCGTGCTGATTCAGGAAATGATTCAGCGTGTGGCCCAGAACCACGGCGGTGTGTCCGTGTTCGCAGCGTCGGCGAACGTACCCGTGAGGGTAACGATCTGATCGGCGAAATGGACGAAGCTGGCGTACTTGAGAAGACCGCACTGGTCTTCGGCCAGATGGATGAGCAGCCGGGTACCCGTCTGCGCGTGCCGCTGACCGCACTGACCATGGCAGAGTACTTCCGTGACGTACAGAACCAGGACGTGCTGCTGTTCATCGACAACATCTTCCGCTTCACCCAGGCTGGTTCCGAGGTATCCACCCTGCTCGGCCGTATGCCGTCCGCAGTGGGCTACCAGCGAACCTGGCCGATGAGATGGGCGCGCTGCAGGAGCGCATCACGTCGACCCGTGGCCACTCCATCACCTCGCTGCAGGCCATCTACGTGCCGGCCGATGATTACACCGACCCGGCCCCTGCGACGACCTTCGCCCACCTGGACGCAACCACCGAGCTGTCCCGTGACATCGCCTCCAAGGGCATCTACCCGGCAGTCGACCCGCTGAGCTCCACTTCGCGAATCCTTGATCCGCGTTATGTGGGCCAGGCTCACTACGAGTGCGCCAACCGCGTCAAGGCGATTCTGCAGCGTAACAAGGAGCTGCAGGACATCATCGCCCTGATCGGTATCGATGAGCTCGGCGAAGAAGATAAGACCACTGTGAACCGTGCTCGTAAGATCGAGCAGTTCCTCGGCCAGAACTTCTACGTCGCCGAGAAGTTCACCGGCCGTCCGGGCTCCTACGTTCCGGCGGACGAGACCATCGAAGCATTCACCCGCATCTGCGACGGCGTGTATGACGACGTTCCGGAGCAGGCATTCTCCGGCATCGGCGGCATCGACGACCTCGAGAAGAAGTGGCACGACATGCAGAAGGAATACGGTGCGTGATGGCCGGATCGACTATGCAGGTGAACATCGTCGCCGCTGACCACCCTGTGTGGCACGGCACGGCGAAGTCCGTTACCATTCCTGCCTCCGAAGGCGGAATGGGCATCCTGCCCGACCACGAGCCTGTGCTGACCGTGATCAAGGAAGGAACCATCGTCGTGGTGGATCCTGAAGGCGAACGTCTCTCCTTCGAGGTGACCGACGGCTTCATCTCCTTCGATTCGAACAAGCTCACCGTCGCGGTCGAGCGTGGAACCAACGTGAAGCGCGCCGAATAAGCCGTTTCCGCTTGACGTAAGGTGGCCCGGTAATCGCAATATGTTTTTGTATTGCGATTACCGGGCCGCTTTTGTCTTTTACGTGGCTTTCCGCCGCCGCGAATACGTATGCCGTACGTACGGCGACGCGCATGGTAGGGTAGTGCCTCGTGCGAATTATTGTTGCTGACTGCTCTGCCGAATATTCCGGACGATTGAACGCCTCCCTGCCGCTCGCCAAGCGCGTGCTGCTCATCAAGGCGGACAACAGCCTGCTGATCTTCTCCGAACTCGGCTCATACAAGCCGCTCAACTGGATGTCCGCGCCATGCAGCATCAGGGACATCACCCCCGACCACGCCGATGACGACGTTGATACTGAAGTGCCGCAAAAGGTGATCCGCGCGTCGGCCGACAAATCGAACGACGTGCTGGAAGTGACGTTGCAGCACATCTATTCGGACGAATCGTACGACCTCGGCGAGGATCCGGGCCTCATCAAGGACGGCGTCGAAGACCATCTGCAGAAGTACCTGGCCGAACAGATCGAACGCATCGGCAAAGGCGCGAAGCTCGTGCGCCGCGAATACCCGACAGCCATCGGACCGGTCGACATCATGGCAATTGACGGCAACGGCGAGCACGTGGCCATCGAAATCAAGCGCAACGGCGGCATCGACGGCGTCGAACAGCTCACCCGCTACTGCGATCTGCTCAACCGCGACCCGCTGCTGGCCCCCGTGCACGGCATCTTCGCCGCGCAGACCATCACCCCGCAGGCCCGCGTGCTCGCGCAGGACCGCGGTTTCAAATGCCTGATTCTCGATTATGAGGAGATGAAGGGCACCGAAGACGACTCTCTACGACTCTTCTAATGAAAAAGCCTCCCGGGTGGGAGGCTTTTTGCGGTTAGACCGGCTGGATCAGTAGGCGGCGAGAATGTCGACCACGAAGACCAGCGTGGAATTCGCCGGAATCTTCTCCTGATCCTTGTTTCCGTAGCCGAGGCTCGGCGGCACCACCAGCAGTACCTGGGAACCGACCGTGTGGCCTGCCAGACCCTGCTTCCAGCCCTTGATCACGCTGTCAAGCGAGAAGGCGGAGGACTGTCCGCGGTCCCACGAGGAATCGAACTGCGTGCCGTCAAGCAGCCAGCCGGTGTAGTGCGCCACCACGGACTGCGTATCCTTGACCACAGCGCCCTTGCCCTTGATGAGGTCCTGGGAAATCAAGGAATCGGAGCCCTTATAGCCATTCATGTCGATCGACGGCTTGCCATCCTTGGCGAGCGTCACTTTCGGCAGGTCGGCCGGAATGTCGGCGACCTTCTCGCCGGTGGCCTTCTTCAGGGCCTTCGACTTGGACACCAGCGTGAGTACCATCAGGTACGAGGTGCCGGAGGATTCGAGTCGTTCACGCCGAACGCACGGTGGAATTGAGCTTGAGGCTCTTGAAGATCTTGTAGTAGTTCTCGGTCATCTGGCTGGTATCCGAGGTGACTACGGTGGAGCAGTCGGGGGTGTTCTTCTCCCACGTGCTGGCCAGTTCGGAACCATCCTTGACGCTGATGGCGATGCCCTGCGAGCAGACGCGGTCGCCGTCCTCGATCTGGCTCCGTCGCCCTTCTGCAGCACCACGTAGCTGTTGTCCTCAACCGTCATCGGCGTCTTGAACGAGACGGTCGGCTTCTTGCCGAGCTCGCCCTTGGCGGTCACGCCGGCGATCTGGTGCATGCCGATTTTTTCGGAAGATGAGGAGGAATCCGAGTTCGACTTGTCGGATTTCGCGCTGGAATTACCGCCGCACGCAGTGACGCCCAGGCACATGACCGTTGCGCAGACTGCCGTGACGGCCTTGGAAAGAAGTGATTTACGCATAGGGCCAACCATAGCGGCAAAGCATGATTTTCATGTTTTTTTCAGGCTTGTGCAAACGGACACTGTAGAATGGAAAAGCTATGACTGTATTGCAGGAAGAACAAGAGAAGCCGCAGATCGAGACGGGCCCTACCCGGCATGCGAAGATCATGCGTGGCATCGTCACGCCTATTTTCGGCTTGCTTGCCATCGCATGCGTCGTGTTTGGCGTGTTGAATTCAACCGTCTGGAAACCGGACAATGAGATCACCGCCGCCGCTCCGGTGAACGGTTCGGAATACGTGGTCACCGATCCGAACGTGCTGCAGCTGGTAGACAGCCGCGTCAATATTTCGGCCAAATCCCGTGACAAGAAATCCAATGTGTGCATCGCCATAGGTTCCGCGCGCGACGTTGCCGGATGGATTGCGGGAAGCAAGTACATGCGCGTCTCCGGTCTGTCCGATTGGACGACGCTTTCCACCATGAAGGTCTCCGCGCAGGGAACCGCGGACAATTCCCAGAACCAGGTGGCTTTCAAGGACTCCGACATGTGGCGCACCATCAAGTGCAATGACGGTGCCGTTGATATGCAGGTCAAAGGATCGAACAGCAATAACGCCGAGGATGTTGTGGCGTTGATTGATTTCGGCAACCGCAAGGGAGATACGGTCACTCTGAATTGGGACCGTCGTAACCTGCCGAATTTCGCCATGCCGTTGTATCTTGCCGGCGGACTGCTGGCGATTCTCGCCGTGCTTTCCGCTTCCGTATTCGCCATGCCGCCGCATAAGCGCCGCAACAAGCGCGCTTTCGCCATGGTCGAAGGCGTTGGCGTCAACGAAGGCGATGAGAACGAGGTTTCGGCTTGGGTGAAGAACGCCGAAACCGCCGCCAGCAACAGGGCACGGAGCAGGTCGCATCACGGCAGGCGTCGCCATGCGGAACATCGCACCGGCGGTCGTATGTCATCGTTCGAGGAAACGCAACAGCCCGTCATCGTCGATCCTGTGGCACGTAACCTGGTCGCCGACCAGCAGAACACGATTGCGGAAAGCCAGCCGACTGTGTCCGAATCGACCGTATTTGAATCGACGGCGGGCGAATCGTCTGTTGACGACGAGGCGACTTCCGTGATCTCGCAGGATGAGCTTGCCGCGTATTTCGCTCGTCTTGCCCAAGAGGAGGTTCAGGCGGAAACGCAGGAAGACGGCCAAGAGGAGGACCAGTGATGAGGAAGCGTAGTCAGGCGATTATCGCGGCCATGCTCGCGCTGGGAATGGCCGTCGGCATGTGCGGTTGCGAAGGCCAGCTGCCGACCCCGAAAGCCACCACCCGGCAGGATGCGCCGAACTTGAGCGCCAAGCAGGAGCAAAAGGTCCGCACGAGGATTCTCAAAACGCTCGACCAGTGCAATCAGAACCGTGACACTGATACGTTGCCGACGATTCTCGAAGGTCCGGAACTGGACATCCGCACCAGCGAGCTGAACGTAGCGAAAGCCACGGGCAATCTTGACCGTAAGACCACCATCCCCACGGATCTGGCCCAGGCCGTGATCTCCACGGATGCCGGCTGGCCACGGTCCGTGTTCTCCATCACGTCCACAACCAAGGACCAGCAGTCCAAGCGTCTGCTGGTGTTCAGGCAGGATTCCGCACGCCAGAACTACAAGCTGTGGGGTGTGGCGCGACTGTTCTCCGGCGTGAAGATGCCGAGTTTCGAAATCTCCAAAACCGGCAGCGCGCAGGGAACGCCTACGGACACCGGTCTGGTCATGACGCCGAAAGCGGCGGTGGACGCGTATGCGGACCTGCTGCAGAACGGGGCGAACAGCAAGTACGCCAGCAAATTCGCGGATGATGATCTGCGATCGAAGCTTGCCGATCTGACTGCCAGGTGCAGAAGGCCATGGAGCTTAACGAAGGCACGCAGCAGCAGACCTTCGAACCGGTCAATGGAGCCATCAGCGTCATGCGTTCCGCGGACGGCGGCGATCTGGTGGTGGCGCAGATCAACTCCGAATGGACGCGTTCCGCCGGCGCTGGCCGTGAATCGCAGCCGGCCTCTGACGCGGAAAAGGCGCTGTTCGGCAATGGCAAGGCCACCAGCACCATGAAGACGAGCTATGTGAACGTCATCGCGCTGTATGTTCCGCCGGCGAATTCCGGGCAGAAAATCACCGCGGTCGGTTCCGAACGCCAGCCGGTGAAGGTCGAAGCGCTGTAAAACGACGGGTCCTTGGACGCGCATCGTCGGCGGTTTTCCGCCTATCGCGCATCCGTGGGAATGAAAACCGGGAAATCGTTGTTGGCACCTATAGTTGGTGCCAGCAACGATTTCGTGTTTTTGGAGGCAAGTATGGCAGAGCAGCAAGCGTTCCATCCGGGTGTTTCATTGGCGGGAGCCGTTGATCTGGAAGCGCTCAAGCATCAGGTGAAGGCCGAGCCGGGGCAGGCGGGCGGCGCTCCGGCGGCTGGCGGATATGTCATCGACACCACGGAGAACACGTTCCAGGCCATGGTGCAGACCTCCGCCACGTTCCCGATTCTGCTGTTCCTGTGGGTGCCGACCGACGACCGTCTGTTCGCCATGGCACGCGCATTGGGTGACGCGGTGAACAAGCTCAACGGCCAGATCCAGCTGTCCCGCATCGACATCGCATCCAATCCCTCCATCGCACAGGCGTTCCAGATTCAGGGCGCGCCGGCGCTGTTCGCGTTGATCGGCGGCCGTCCGATGCCGATTCTGCAGGGCCTTCCGTCCGACGAGGAACTGCAGCAGATCACAGACGTGGTCGTGCCGAAGCTTATCGCCGCCGCACAGCAGGCCGGCGTGACCGGCACCGCTCCGTATTCGGGCGATCCGGACTCCGACGCGGCCAATTCCGCATCCGCCGGCAGTGTGCAGGATCAGGTGCCGCCGGAACATCAGGAAGCGTACATGCTGGCACAGCAGGGCGATTACGCCGGTGCCGCCGCCGCGTACGAGAAGGTTTTGGAAGCCGATCCGAACGATACGCGCGCCGCCCGCGAACGTGCGAAGGCGCTGCTGCTGGCCCGTTCCGCCAATGCGGACGTGCGCGTGGTGCGTGCCGCTGCCGCCGACAAGCCGGACGATGTGGACGCGCAGCTTGCCGTCGCCGACATCGACATGATCGGCGGGCAGATCCAGGACGCGTTCGACCGTCTGCTTGATTTCGTGGCGGCGGGTCACAAGGCCGACATCGAGCCGGTGCGCCAGCGTCTGCTCGAATACTTCACGATCCCCGAGCCGACCGACGAGCGTCTGAAGCGCGCACGTCGTCGCCTCGCCACCCTCATGTACTGAGCGTGCAGCGCGTGCTGGTTGCGCCGAGCACTCTGATGCATTGAGCGCGCGTACTGACTTTCCCAACGATTGCAAGGTCTGCGTCACGTTTTTCGCCGAATCGTGTCGCAAACGGGCGCAGACCGTGTACAGTAGTGCGTTGCATGGGTTTGTAGCTCAGCGGATAGAGCGTCTGTCTCCGGAACAGAAGGTTCCGGGTACATTTTGCGTTCGCATGTCCGCTCAGCTACTGCTGACTGGGATTACGGGCCTGCTTGAAAACTGAAAAAATCGGTCTTAATAACAATTAATAACAATGACCGCACCACCTCGCCACCTTCGCGGTGGTGTAGAGTGATGGTGATTTGGGTTCGTAGCTCAGTTGGATAGAGCGTTCGCCTCCGGAGCGAAAGGTCGAGAGTTCGAGTCTCTTCGAGCCCACAAGTGCCCCGTCCTGACGTTGTCAGGGCGGGGCTTTTTGCTGTTTTGGGGGTCAGTTCGCCGTTGTGGTCGGTGTGATGATCCGGCCGTGCCTGTTGACGAATCTGGCGGGCGGCAGTGGCTTGCCGTGGGCAAGGCGGTCGATGTGGGTCATGACGGTGTCCGCGAACGGGGGCCGGTTTTCCTTGCCGAAGTCGCGTTCACGGATCTCTATCATGCGCCGGAACGTCCTGCGGCATTCGTCGGTGTCGTATTGCCAGTCGCGCAGCTTGCGACCGGTGAGCCGCGCCTGCCATTCATAGTCATCGCCCATCGATTCGACGCTCCATCCGGGCCACAGGCGGTCGTATTCGTTGAACTCCCATCCCTCGTCCATGTTGCACCACCAGCGCAGCGTGCGATCGGCGAAGTTGGATTGGCTACAATGTATTAGACAGTCCGATGAGGGACGAATGACATGAGATTGGAGGCCGACGATGGCCGACCCGAAACATCCCCGCCACCACGACGAGGCGTTCAAACGGCAGATCGTGCAGTCGTGCGAGAGCGGCAAGCCATCCCGGGAGATCAGGGCCGAGTACGACATCGCGCGATCGACCCCGCGGCGCTGGTCCAAGCATCCGCAACAGCGGCTCCACCCGGGCCATGGACAACCGCACGCCCGAGCAGAACGAGCTGATCGAGCCGGGGAGGCGCGACCGGCGGTTGGAGATGTAGGTGGACGTTTCAGGACAAGCGGCGCCGGTATTCGCACGAAGGCAGGCGTGATACGGGCCAACGCCGCCCGCTACCCTATCAGCGCAATGCAGGATACTAGGCGTTCCCCGCTCCACCTACTACTGGATGACCGGGCATCCCGAAGCCGAACGGGTGGATCCGATCGCCGGCGACGTGCGCGCGGTCCGGCGCGACAGCCGCGAACGCTACGGCGCCAGGAAGATCAAGGCCGCCTTGGAAAGGAAGGGCGTCATCGCGTCCAGGAGGCGCATCGGCGGCATCATGCACGAACAGGGCATGACGAGCGCGTACACGCGCAGACGATTCAAACCGCACGGGACGCGGGTCAACGAGGCGAAGCTCGCGAACCTGCTGGATCGCGAGTTCGACGGCTACGCCCCGCACACGCATCTGGCGGGCGATCTTACCTATGTCCGCGTCGGCGGAGGCTGGGCGTACGTGTGCCTGCCGGCCGACCTGGCGAACAGGGGCATCGCCGGCCATTCCGCCGGGCGGACCCGGGACGCGGGCCTGGTGCTGGCCGCGTTCGCCACCCTCGACTTCCCGCTGACGGACGTCCAGGTGTTCCACACCGACCGGGGCAGCGAGTTCGACAGCACGAGGATTGACGAACTGCTCGACGTGTTCGACATCAAAAGATCGTTGTCACGCAAGGGCAACCCCTACGACAACGCCGTAGTCGAATCGATGAACAGGCTGCTGAAGAAGGAGCTCGTGTACCGGAACCACTACACCACGATCGAGCAGCTGGGGCATGACCTCAACGACTACGTGTGGTGGTTCAACAACCAGCGGCTCCACTCCACCCTCGGATACCGGAGTCCGAAGGAATTCACCGAACAAGGACTCGTCCTCTAAGAAACCGTCCAACACACCGTTGCCAATCCACCGTCATCCGCGCGGCCGACTGGACGCCAGTGGCCCGGGCCGACTACGGCCTGTGGGTGGCGGGCTACCCGCGCGGGTACGCCGCCGACCGGCTGCGCAATCCCGGGGCACCGCCGTACAGCGTGAGCCCCTGGCCGTTCGCCGCCGCATGGCAGTACTCCAGCTCTGGGAACGTGCCCGGCATCGGCAGCCGCATCGACGTCAACTGGTTCTACGGCGACGCCGTCACCTGGAGCCGCTATGCCGGCGGATCCGGCACCACCCACGCCGTCACCCCGCCCGCCGGCACCGCCAACTCCGACATGCCCGTCGGCGACACCGAATCACTGGCGAGGGCGGTCATCCGGGGAGAATACGGCAACCTGCCCCAACGCCGCATCCTGCTCGGCAACCGCTTCAATGAGGTGCAGGCCCGCGTCAACCAGATCCTCGCCGGCAACAACGGCGGCGGAAACACGGGCGGCGGCGTCGATCTGAACATGGTGGCCCGGCGCATCATCGGGGCGACTTCGGCAACCAGCCCCAACGCCAGCCCCGGGTGGACGCGACCTACGGCGCGGGAACCTATGCGAAGGCGCAGGCCATCGTCAATGGCTCAGCCGCACCCGCCGGCAACGCGAGTGGCCGCGTCTACGTCGTCAAACCCGGCGACTGCCTTAGCCGCGTGTTCCCCGGCAACTGGCAGACGGTGGCGCGAGCCAACGGCATCGCCAACCCCAACCTCATCTACCCCGGCCAGTGGATCCATTACTGACCGGCATCCAGCAACAGGAAGGAAACCATGATGGACATCTCCAACGCGACCACCCTGGCCGCAGCCATCGTCGCCCTCATCGCCCCGGCCCTGATCCAGGCGCTCAAGAAATACATCCCCGAAGGCTTCACCGCGCTCACCTCCCTCGCGTCAGCCTACTGCTCGGCGTCATCGCCATCGCGGCCACCAATGGCTTCACCGGATACGGGTGGGGCGTCGTGCTCGCCGCCGTCGTAGGCGTCGCCCAAGCCGTGTACACGCTGGTGAACCAAGCGCTGAACGGCGCACTTGATGCGCATGACCATAAAGGAAAGTAGAGGCGACTGTGTGTGCCCTGAGAAGCGTTATTGCTTCTCAGGCCTTTTTTCTTGTTTGTAGCTAATGTGAAACGTGACGAGATGCAGCCATTTGGCAGCGATATGATGTATCATACTGACAGAAAGCAGCAATAGCGAGAGGAGTGCCAAGGTTGGAAATAGGTGCGTTGATAAAACAGCGCAGGATTGAACGAGGCATGTCTCTGCAATCCCTAGGAAAACGTTGTGGGGTTAGTGACACTGAAATCCTGAAGATCGAGCGTGGAGAACGGCAATCACCAAGTTGTCAGGCTCTTCATCGTATTGCCAAGGAATTAGGTTTTCACCCACTTGAGCTGTTCAAAGTAGCGGGATATCTCTCCGAGGAGGACCTGGAAGGTGTGTTACCTATAAGTGGTCTCGAACGATTGAATGTATCGCAACTATCGAAAGTTCAGTCCTATGTGGATTTTCTAAACAGCGACAAAGAAAAACAAGAGGGTATAAGGGAGTAGTCGAGATGAAGTTCAGGCTGGGAGAGCTATTCTGCGGCCCCGGTGGGATTGCCTGGGGGGCAACGCATGCCGATATCGGTGACCCATCTTTCTCAATCGTGCATGAGTGGTCAAACGATTATGATGCAGATACGTGCAACACGTATAGGGAAAATATTTGCAAAAGCAATCCTGACAGCGTGTATCATGCAGACATTCGTACTTTTGACATGTCAAGTTATCTCCAATTGATGCTCTGGCATTTGGTTTCCCATGCAATGACTATAGCGTCGTAGGTGAGCAAAAGGGCATGGACGGAGTCTACGGTCCACTGTATTCCTACGGAGTCAAGGCATTGAAATTGTTTAAGCCGCAATGGTTTTTGGCAGAAAATGTGGGTGGCTTAAGGAATGCTAATGATGGAAGGGCATTTACAAAAATCCTGGCGGAATTGAGGGCCGCTGGCTATAAGGTGACCCCGCATTTGTTTAAATTTGAGGAATATGGAATTCCACAAGCACGTCATCGTATTATCATTGTGGGTATACGAGAGGATATAAAGGTAGAATATAAAGTACCTTCTCCCGCTCCTTACAAAGATATCGATAATAGTTGCCGAAGGGCTATTGAAGTTCCACCGATTCCCAAAGACGCATTGAATAATGAACCGACAAGACAAAGTGCAACGGTCATACGGCGTCTGGAACATATCAAGCCAGGAGAGAATGCTTTCACCGCGGATTTGCCGGACGATTTGAAACTAAACATTACAGGCGCACAGATAAGCCAAATTTATAAGAGATTGGACCCTGATAAGCCTTCCTATACTGTCACGGGTAGCGGTGGCGGTGGAACGCACATGTATCACTGGTCGGAGCCACGTGCTCTGACAACCGTGAACGTGCACGGTTGCAGACTTTCCCCGATAGCTACAAGTTCATCGGCAGTAAAGAAAGCGTGAGAAAGCAAATCGGCATGGCCGTGCCGTGTCGAGGTGCGCAGATTATCTTCGAGGCTATACTGAAGTGCTTCGCAGGGGAAAGTTATCCTTCAGTGGAGGCTAACATTAACGAATAACGGGAGGGTGACCATGCTATTTGGTCACCCTTTTTCAGTTACAGAAAAATCCATAAAGTACTGTTCATCATCGTATTTAATGAAGGATACGTTGGTTCTTCCATATTGTTTAAGATCTTGCTCAGTCACAGGTGCACCATAAGCAAGATTTAAACGATTTCTGAAATATTCACCAAGCTCAGCATTGGATAACGGTGTAGTCAAAGCTTTGTAATGCGCTTGCTCTGATCTTAGGATTAACATTTTCCCATCATAGTACGTACTGTAATATGACGTCCATCGGTAGGAAAGAATCCCGACTCTGCAACTTGTTTAGGGACTGGAATGTAGGCCTGATTTGGATTTCTGTTTTCTCGTTGTCCCCAGTTCAGTCCAGAATGCTTGCCAATGTTCTGTTTCTTTGTCAAAAGCGAAAGAGTCACTCTTTCAACATTTTCCTTTTTGCTGGAAAATGCCAAATCTTCTCGATCAAAGATAGGATGCTCTTTTCTAATGGTGACTGAATACTCTATTTCAGGATGATTGCAATATATTGAGTTATCTGAAACTTGTTGATAATAGGTCCAAGCCCATTTGGGATCACAGTCCATCATGATTTCATGACGATGACCTGAAACAAATGAATTTTGCACAAAAGATGCGGATCCGGTATACGCTGAAAGAGGTTCTTCTCCGCAAAGAATTATATAAAGATTACCATGTTCCGGCAGGTTGTTGTTTGATAAGTAGCTACAGCTGAATCTACTATGAATTTCTGAAGTACCAGTAGATTGGATTTTTATGAAGCCCTCATGGACATTTTTGCTAAGCCCACTCTCGGGAGTCATTCCGACGAGGAGCTCAATCTGAGCTCTAATATTCCTGTCCTCAAGTTTCTTAAGATACCAAGATGCCATGGTCGGCGTGGCATATCCACTCAAGACTGCGATTCTGTTTGCCACACCATCATGCAGTGGAGCAAACAGAATCGCGTCTGCCAGCTTCTCGGTCAATACATGCCCCGGGAAATCAGCGCTCGTCATAGTATACAGTCCCGTTGGGAAGCTTGATGTTCGGAACCCAAAGTTGCTTGCCGTGCCAGCCCTTAGTGCCAGTGACTTGGTACATTGTAAGGACAACATTGGAGGGGAATGAGTTACTAGTCTTCCAATCGTTGGGAGATAGCAATGCGCCAGTCCATTGAGCCACATCCCTGTTACGTCGTACAACAAGAATGCCTTGCGCTCCTGGGTTGTCGGCAATCATCGTCCCCAGCGCAGACTTGAACGAATCCATCTTGAAATCAGAGCTGGGGACAATATGGTTCAGTAGTTTGACAATGATCCTTAGGCTAACTTTATAGAACGTCTCCGAATCTTCAAATTTCTGAAGGATGCTGCTGATCTCTTCGATAGTGTCATTGTCTGGATCAGAGGGATAATAATTTGTGCCGCCCGTAAGCATGGAAACATGTCTTTCATCAAGAACGTTCCCTCTCGTCGGCGCAACACCTTCAGGATAATAGATTTTGGGATTAATGCCTTGACGAATCTGCGAAATGATTGAATCATTTGTAGCTTGATATCCGCGAATAGCTTGTAAAGCTCGCGCGGAATAAAGACATCCATTAAACCAGGGTCCCGATCATAGCCAAACATTCTGCTATGTTGCCACATGGTATCCGCCTGTGGCTTCTTTGCGATTCTGGTATAGTAAATCGTCTGCAAGGAAGGGAAAGTCACTCCACGCCCAAGGGTGTTTCCTCCAACAATGTAATTACATCCCCTCTCATAGTCAGATTCTTGAACATCATGTTGTCCATTCATGATTAGAACCTTAATGAGATTGGAAGAAACTAAATCTTTTGCTTTAGCGACAAAGGTGTCAATACCAGGCAACTCTGACTTTACAGGATGTAGATTTTCGTATTCCTGACGCATCACAGATTCAAATTCATCATCAAGATGTTCTTTGCACCACTGCAAAGAATCTTTGACTTCCTTGGCGATTTTGTCATGCACATTCTGGCGAACGCTTGGATGAATGAGACAATTCGATACTTTTCCTCCAGTTGCCAAAATTTGCGCTGAGCATGCGATATGACGAAGTGTGACAGTTCTAGATGGATTCTTATCGCCGTCGATATAGGAAACACAATCTGGTTTTCCATTAGAAGGGAAGAAGAAGTCGCCGCCAAGATAAGCTTTCCCGGGCTCAAAATAATGAGTAAAGCTAGGCTTAAAGCCCGTCGCAATATTTTGCAGTAGAATCGCTTGTGGAGTTCCTGTGACCTGCAAATATATACTGCAAATTCCTGGATCCTTGATGGAACTAATATATCGGTTGATCGAAGACTGCTTATCTTTATTCACAAGAGTATTCAATGAAGCGGCATCTGCCTCATCGTCAACAATGAATAACGCATTTCCTCTCATAAACTGAGTTGTATTGAAGACATTTGCCCAGAGCCTCAATATGCGATAGTTTTTCTTCAGAACAACGATCACGGGACGTTTTAGTTCGTTATCAATAAATAGTCCCGAATCCGTTTCGTCACAAACAAGAAAATCTGGCAAATCTCTTTTAGTTCGATTCAGCGTCTGCTGTTGCAAAATCTTGTTGTCTGTTGTCAGCAGTACGAAGGCAAAAAAGCCTTCTTTGGCTGCTTGACACATAATTCCAAACATTTGACCGGTTTTCCCGGATTGGACATTGCCAAATAGCAATCCAACCTCATGGGAAGAGAAAGAAAAATGGGACAAATATTTTTCGTCGAAAGATTCCGAAGTGTTCTGAATCGAATTTGCTAATTCAACATTTCCTTCGCTTTTGATTCTATCCAGATAATTATTCAAATAGTCAGTTGCCATGTTTAGTCCTTTTATTCAAACAGCAAGAGCCAGACATCGAGAGAACCTTCTTCTGGATCTTCGATATGCTCATCGGTCTTGGTGAACTGCAAAGTATGCCTTCCGTATTCGTCAAGCATTTCCTTTGTAATCATTCCTTTTTTGTCAACATCAGCCATCGTGTCATTAACTGGAGTGACCAATCCAGCCGACGCCAAACGGCCCTTCAGCCATCTTCCTATAAGAAGCTCATCGCCAACAGCATTCAACTGCTTATTACCATCACTGGTAGTGTGCGCTTTGAACTTATACCCATCATCGGTGACTATATAGAACGGCTTGTTCTTCTCTGGATAGCCAGGACGCAAAGTATATTCTTTGTCCACAGTGATTTGGATCTCATACCAATCGCGGGACTTCCTCGCACTGCGAGGTGCGGCATAGCAAACGTTGATGTTCGATTTCATAAAGTGTCCCTCACCGGAACGCCGCTCTGCCTCTGTCGGAACTTTAAGAGGCAGGGAGAAAGAAACATTTGTTGTATGGTTCTTGTATGCATCCACATCCGCTTCTGGTATTTTTTCTGCGGAATCAGATTCGCCTATGTAGCTGTTGTTCTCTCGGATAATCTTCATGTCATCGACTTCGTCGATATTCACGGAGCTACGATTGACGATATCGTCAATCAGTGCCCTTATCAGAGAAAGCTCCAGTTGGCTCTCAATTAGAGTTGCTACCTCGTATTGACGCAAATTGTTTGCATCCGAACTAATGACCCCGAGATTAGCGGATCCATCAATGGCGCCCACAGGGAGACCATCTTTGCTGAAGAGATAAAGCTTGCCGTGGTACTTCATTGATCGGACAACACGGATTTCGCCTCTGCCGCTTTGGACCCATTTCTTATTCAAGGCCTTAGCTTTGTGATAAGAACTTTCAGGCATGCCCTCTATGTAGTACATGCCCATAGTGAGGACTACTCTTTTGGGCTTGTACTGCTCTATAAGGGAGTCCAATTCATCCAAGGCATTGCGGCTGATGTATCCCACTGCAATGCTGATCTCGTCAGATTGAGAGAACAGCCTATGGAACATGCGTTGATGGTCTCCTGGCCAGACGGAACTTTGAGGGGAGGGATGTCCGAATACAGCAGTGTCATCGTTTGGTCCTTACTCGCACGGCCACTATCCCTACCATTCTAGGCCTTAGCCTTGCAAAAGGCTGTTTCCGGGCTCATTGTTGCTAGTCGACTATACAAGAGCGTTCGAGCAAAAGCCGGAACTGTAGACGACTTGCAACAGGTTGCAACATGGTAGCTGCCTAGAGGAGGTTGGCCTACTGTGAGCGCCAATATTCAAGTTCGTGTGTGTGGCGGCTATGAGCAATCCTGACATCTGGAATCCTGACGACCCGTCGCTGGATCCATCCAAGGCGCATCACTTTGAGGGAGTGCTTGATGCTCGGACGCTGTGGCCAGAAGACGCCAACGAGCTCATGGAGCTGACGGACGCCGTTCCAACTTTCGAGGAGCTTGGGGACACGTACTACTTCGACAAGCTTCGTGAGCGGGTGAACAGGGAGCATCTGAAGCCCATCGAAGACGACGATTCGGAGCTGTAGTCAATAACACTCCTATAACAATGACCTCCCGATTTAGCCAGTTTTGCCGGTTTCAACGAGGAAACGCGATACCTCAGAAATGGTGGAATTCCAGGCTTTAAGAGCCTATCGAGGGATGCCGGTTTTACCCAGTTTTGGGCCGGTCTGAACAGAAGGTCGTGGGTTCGATCCCCATCAAGCCCACCGGGCAAGGCTCCAGTCGAACGGCTGGAGCCTTTTTGTTGCTCGTTTGTTGTATTTTTCCGCGGTTTTCCTTGCGATTCCGCCGTTTTCGTGCCTGCTGCGCCGTGTGGTGCCAACTCCGGCCATATCGTTCTGTGAACGGTTTTTCCCGCTTCCACCCATCGGAAAAGTATGATTTCAGGTGCGACGCAAATAGCGCATGTACGGGCATATTGGCACATACTTGGCGCGCGTTTACATACCTTGCGGCAACATACCTTACGACAAAGGAGAACAGTATGAGCGAAAAGCTGGAAGCAGTGGCCACCTCCGAAGCCCCGGCAGCACTCGGCGCCTACAGCCAGGCCGTGAAGGCCAACGGATTCGTGTTCGTCTCCGGCCAGCTGGGCATCGACCCGGCCACCGGCGAACTGGCCGGCGAGAGTGCGGGCGAGCAGGCCGCGCAGGCGCTGAAGAACATCAAGCACATCCTCGACACCGCGGGCAGTGGCATCGAAAACGTGTGCCGCGCCACCATCTACATGAAGAACGTCGAGGACTTCCACGAGGTCGACGACGTATACGCCAAGGTCTTCATCGGCTCCGTCAAGCCGGCCCGCGTGCCTTTGGCGGCAACGACATCCCGAAGGGCGCGCTCGTCGAGATCGACGCCATCGCCGCGCTCTGAGCATTTCGCACGTTTCGTAGGTATCGCAAGCATTGCGATTACTGCGATTGCCTACCGCTACCTGCGATCAAACGGCCTGCACGCTTTTCCAGCATGCGGGCTGACGCTTTTTTACGGACTTCCGCGGGCTTCTGCACACTTCCGCGAACTATGGACGACCATCGCACGTTGCCGTGAGTCTGACGTATAGTATTTGCGATTGTTCGGCCAGCCAAACTATGTGCCGTACCCAACCAAACGTAAGAGGAGCCGGAAGCAAGCATGGCGCAATCGCAAGAAAAGCCCGACGTCGAACAGGGCGGCCTGGAACGCAAGATGGAAACGCGCCACCTGACCATGATCTCGCTCGGCGGCGTGATCGGCACAGGCCTGTTTTTAAGCTCCGGCTACACCATCCATCAGGCGGGCCCGCTCGGCGCGATCATCGCTTACGTCATCGGCTCCGTGCTCGTCTACTTCATCATGCTGAGCCTCGGCGAGCTGTCTGTGGCCATGCCGTACGCCGGCAGCTTCCACCTGTATGCGAAGCGTTTCATCGGCCCCGGCACCGCGTTCACCATCGCCGTGCTCTACTGGCTGAATTGGGCGGTGGCGCTCGCCTCCGAATTCACGGCCGCTGGCTTGCTGATGCAACGCTGGTTCCCGCATTCGCCCGCATGGATCTGGTCGCTGTCTTCATCGCTGTCGTGTTCCTGCTCAACATCCTGTCGGTGCGGCTCTACGGCGAATCGGAATTCTGGTTCGCCTCCATCAAAGTGTTCGCCATCGTCGCGTTCATCGTCATCGGCCTGCTCGCCATGTTCGGCGCGATTCCAATCGCCGGCTATAGCCATGCGCCCATGTTCGAGAACTTCTACAGCGACGGATGGCTGCCCAACGGCGTGCTGCCGATCTTCTCCACCCTGCTGACGGTGGTGTTCGCCTTCTCCGGCACCGAAGTGGTCGGCGTCGCCGCCGGCGAGACGAAGGATCCGTCCAAGGCGATTCCGAAGGCCGTGCACACCACCGTGCTGCGTCTGGCGATCTTCTTCATCGGCTCGATCGCCGTCATGGCCGCGCTGATCCCGTGGCACAAGTCCGGCGTCGACGCGAGCCCGTTCGTGCTTGTCTTCCAATCGATCGGCATGCCGTTCGCCGGCGACATCATGAACTTCGTGGTGCTCACGGCGGTGCTGTCCGCCGCGAATTCCGGCCTCTACGTGTGCTCGCGCATGGTGTGGTCGCTGGCGCAGGAAGGCATGATCCCGCGCGTGCTCGCCAAAACCAACTTCCATGGTGTGCCGGTGTGCGCCGTGCTGTTCAGCATGGCCGGCTCCCTGCTGGCGCTGCTGTCCTCCGTGGTGGCCGCTTCGACCGTCTACCTCGCGCTGGTCGCGGTTTCCGGCCTGGCCACACTGGTGGTGTGGGCGTCGGTTTCCGTCTGCCACTTGCGATTCCGCCACCAATGGGTTGCGCAGGGACATACGGTTGGCGAGCTCAAGTATCGTGCGCCGGGCTATCCATTCGTGCCGGTCGCCGCGATCGTGATGTGCGTCGGCGCGCTGGTTCTGGTGATTTGCGACCCGTCGCAACGATCCACGCTGCTGACCATGATCCCGTTCGTGGCGCTGTGCTACGCCGGATACTACGCTTCCGTGGCCTGGCGCAAAAAACGCGACGCGGCCGATTCCTCCACCGGTGTGACGCCTGCGGGCGCCGGTTCGGATAACGGTCCCGGCACTGGCCCTGACAACGCTGGACGACAGCGCTGATTCTGTCTGCGCGCCGGTAGACTTGGAGGAATGAGTCCAGAAGCGCTTAGTGAACTGATTTTCAACATTGCCAACACCCTTGTCTCCGAAGGCAAGGCAGGCACCCTGACCTCCGACCTGATTCCACCGCAAGCCAAATTCGCCGTGATGCGCCCGAAGGACCGCGCGCACGGCGATTGGGCCTCCAACGCGGCCATGCAGCTGGCCAAGAAGGCCGGCATGAAGCCGCGTGATCTCGCCGAGCTGTTCGCCGCCGAACTGACCAAGGCGGACGGCATCGCATCCGTCGAGGTGGCCGGCCCCGGCTTCATCAACATCACGCTTGACTCCGCCTCCGCGGCGGCCGTGGTGGACGCCGTGCTCGAAGCCGGTGACACGTACGGCAAGAACGACCATCTGTCCGGCGAGACCCTGAACCTCGAATTCGTCTCCGCCAATCCGACCGGCCCGATCCACATCGGCGGCACCCGTTGGGCGGCCGTCGGCGACTCCATGGCCCGCGTGCTCGAAGCCAACGGCGCCAAAGTCGTGCGCGAATATTACTTCAACGACCACGGCGAGCAGATCAACCGCTTTGCCAAGTCGCTCGTCGCCGCGGCCCACGGCGAGACCACCCCGATCGACGGCTACAAGGCGCCTACATCGACGAGATCGCCAAGCGCGTCATCGACGAAGCCCAGGCCGACGGCGTCGACATCCTGAACCTGCCGCGCGTCGACGGTGGCGTGGACAAGGACGGCGAACCGCTCGGCGAAGGCGATTCCGAGCAGCGCGAGGAATTCCGCAAGCGCGCCGTACCGATGATGTTCGACGAGATTCAGAAGTCCATGAAGAACTTCCGCGTCAACTTCGACGTGTGGTTCCATGAGAACAGCCTGTACTCCGACGGCGAGGTCGACAAGGCCATCGCCGACCTGCGCGCACGCGGCGACATCTTCGAAAAGGACGGCGCCACCTGGTTCGCGTCCACCAAGCACGGCGACGACAAGGACCGCGTGATCATCAAGTCCGACGGCAACTACGCGTACTTCGCCGCCGACATCGCCTACTACCGCAACAAGCGCCACCGCGAGACCAACCCGGCCGACGTGGCCATCTACATGCTCGGCGCCGACCACCACGGCTACATCGGCCGCATGATGGCCATGTGCGCGGCCTTCGGCGACAAGCCGGGCGAGAACATGCAGATCCTCATCGGCCAGCTTGTCAACGTCATGAAGGACGGCAAAGCCGTGCGCATGTCCAAACGCGCCGGCAACGTCGTCACCATCGACGATCTGACCGACGCCATCGGAGTGGACGCGTCCCGCTACTCGCTGGCACGCACCGACTACAACTCCCCGGTGGACATCGATTTGAACCTGCTCGCCTCTCATTCCAACGAAAACCCGGTCTACTACGTGCAGTACGCGCACGCCCGCTCCTGCAACGTGGACCGCAACGCGGCCGCCGCCGGCATCACCTACGAAGGCGCCGACGTGAGCCTGCTCGACACCACCGCCGACGGCGAAGTGCTCGCCGCGCTCGCCCAGTGGCCCGCCCTGCTGCGCGAAGCGGGCGACCTGCGCGCTCCGCACCGCGTGGCCCACTACCTGGAGGACCTCGCCGCCACCTACCACAAGTGGTACAACGTGGAGCGCGTCGTGCCGATGGAACTCACCGATCCGGAGGCCCGCGGGGAACAGGCCGACGCCATCCGCATCGCCAAGGCTCCGGAACCGGCCCGCGCCGCCGCCCGACTCAAGCTCAACGACGCCGTCAAGACGGTCATCGCCGAAGGCCTCGACCTGCTCGGCGTCACCGCCCCCGACAAGATGTGACCGGCAGGAGATAACGCAAACCATGTCTGTGAGTCCAATCTGGCCGGCCGGCTCGGCCGTGAACGACGAAGGCGAGATCACCTTCCACGGTCGTACCGCCGCAAGCCTGCTCGACGAATTCGGTTCGCCGCTCTACGTCATCGACCCCGATGACGTGCGCGCCCGCGCCACGAAATTCGTGCATGCCGCGTCCCACGCGTTCAACAACACCGTCACCCACGTCAGCTTCGCCGGCAAAGCGCTGCTGAGCAAGGAAATCTGCCGCATCGTCACCGAATCCGGCATGCTCATCGACACCTGCACCATGGGTGAGATGCGCATCGCGCTCGCCGCGGGCGTCCCAGGCCGCCGCCTCGTGCTGCACGGCAACAACAAGTCCGATGCGGAAATCGAGCTGGCCATCGAACAGGGCTTCAACAAAATCGTGATCGACGAGCCGGATGAGCCGGCACGCATCGCCGCGATCGCCAAGCGGCTCGGCAAGCGCGCCCGCGTCATGCTGCGCGTCACCTCCGGCATCCACGCCGGCGGCCACGAATTCGTGTCCACCGCGCACGAGGACCAGAAGTTCGGCGTGGCCCTGCTCCCCGCCGGAGCCGACGCCGCCAAGCTCGGCGTGCTCGACGACCTGACCGACGTGACGCCGGCCGGATCGAACGCGCGCTTGGGCGAGAACGCTGCGGATGCCGCCGATCAAGCCGCCCATGCCGGCCACGCGGAACGCAAGCTCCAATATGACATCAAATACCCGTACGACCTGAGCCACGAGAAGGTCTCCGAAGGCGACCGCAGGCTCGCCGAAGCCATGACCATGGTGGCCGACGGTCCGGCGCTCGCCGTGCTCAAGGACATCTACCGCCGCCAGGACGTGCTCGAACTGGTCGGCGTGCACTCGCATATCGGCTCCAACATCCATGACGCGGACGCTTTCATTCAGGCGGCCAAGCGCATGATGCTGCTGCGCAAGACCTTCTACGCCACCGATGCGTACACCCTGCCGGAGGTCGATTTGGGCGGCGGTTATTCCGTGGCCTACACCGACGGCGAGGATTCCATGGACATCGACGTGGAGCTCGGCAGGCTCGCCGACGCGGTCAGCACCGTGAACCGCGCGCTCGGCATGCCGGCCCCGGTCATCTCCTTCGAGCCGGGCCGCTGGACAGTGGCCCCCACCGGCGTCACGCTGTACCGCGTGGGCACCGTCAAGCCGGTCGAGCTTTCCGGCGAGGCGAAGGACAAGTCAGGCAATCCGGTGACGGAACGTGTGTACGTGTCCGTGGATGGCGGCATGAGCGACAACATTCGTCCGGCGCTGTACGGCTCCGACTACACCGCGCGTCTGGCCAACCGCAAGGGAAGCGAGCAGACCAAGCTGTGCCGCGTGGTCGGCATGCACTGCGAATCGGGAGATATCGTCGTCAACGAGGTGCGGCTGCCCGCCGACATCAAGCGTGGCGACATCCTCGCGGTGCCGGTCACCGGCGCATACGGCCGCACGATGGCCAGCAACTACAACCAGGCGCTGATTCCCGCCGTGGTCGGCGTCGGCGAGGCCGGCGCACACGTCATGATCCGCCGGCAGACGATCGACGATCTGCTGAGCTGGGACGTCAGCGAATAGTCCACGATTGCGTCTCACGGTATGGACGGTTTTCGGGCTTCCTTGCGGGGAAAGCTTCGGAAACCGTCCATTTTCTTGATATTCCGCGGCCTTACGTCATATTGAGACCGTACAATAAGCAAGGTCACACCAATACTTCACATTCAAGGGAGGATGCCTTGGCACAGGAAGATGTTGCGCCGATTCGCGTTGGATTGCTGGGCGCAGGTACCGTTGGTTCCCAGACCGCACGCCTGCTGGTCGAGCAGAAGGACGAGCTTGCCGCACGTATCGGACGACCGATCGAGCTGACCGGCGTCGCCTGCCTCGACCCGGTGGAAACCGATCCGTTCCCGTGGATCGACAAGGCCATCGTGACCACCGATACCATGAGCGTGGCCACCAATTCCGACATCGTCATCGAGCTGATCGGCGGCACCGGCGTGGCACGCAAGTTCGTGCTTGCCGCCATCGAATCCGGTGCTCCGTGGTCACCGCCAACAAGGCGCTGCTGGCCAAGTATGGTCCGGAGATCTACGCGGCCGCCGAAGCAAGGGCGTCGACATCTACTTCGAAGCTCCGTGGGCGGCGCCATCCCGTTCCTCAAGCCGCTGCGCGAATCCCTCGTCGGAGACAAGGTGACGAGCATGCTCGGCATCGTCAACGGCACCACCAACTACATCCTCGACGAGATGACCACCAAGGGCCTCGACTTCGATGACGTGCTCAAGGACGCGCAGGCCAAGGGCTACGCCGAAGCCGATCCGACCGGCGACATCGAGGGCTACGACGCGGCCAACAAGGCCGCGATCATGGCCACCCTCGGCTTCCACACCTCCGTCACCATCGACGACGTCTCCGTCGAGGGCATCACCAAGATCACCGCCGACGACATCGCCGCCGCCACCGCGGAAAACAAGGTGATCAAGCTGCTCGCCGTCGTGGAGAACACCGATGCCGGCGTGTCCGCGCGCGTCTACCCGGCACTGATCTCCAACACCCATCCGCTGGCCTCCGTGCACGGCTCCTTCAACGCCGTGTTCGTCAAGGCCGAAGCCGCGGACGACCTCATGTTCTACGGCCGCGCGCCGGCGGCGCTCCGACCGCTTCCGCGGTCGTCGGCGACGTGGTCACCGAAGCCCGCCATATCGCACAGGGCTGCACCGGTCCGTCCATCCCGCTGTACAAGGATCTGAAGAAGGCTCCGATCGAGGCGTCCAAGGCCGAGTTCGCGGTCCGCTTCGTGATTCACGACAATCCGGGCGTGCTCGCCGCGATCGCAGCCAAGTTCGCCGACCATGGCGTGTCCATCAACGGCGTGAACCAGGATTTGAAGCCGACGCTGAAGGATCCGGGCTATGACGGCGAGCTGCAGCAGCTGCGTCTGGTCACCCACATGACCGACGAGCTTACCCTGCGCGAAACCGTCAAGGACGTGTGCGAGCTGGATTGCGTGTGCGGAGAGCCGTCGATCCTGCGCGTGCTGAACTGATATCGGATGCGATTCGGGCCCATGATGCGATTGGCATGCAAGCCATGCCAAGCCGCCGTCATGGGCCCGAATACGATGCACGGGTGCGGTTCCCCCTGAAATTTGACTCTGGCACTGCCACGGTATACGGTGCTTGATTTGTAATGAAGATGTGACGAAGGACGACGAGAGATGACTCCAGTTACCCGCAAGGTGCGTGTGAAGGTTCCGGCCACCAGCGCCAATCTTGGCTCCGGTTTCGATACGGTCGGTTTGGCTTTGGATTACCATGACGAGCTTGAATTCACGCTGAGCGCCGACCCGGTGAACACCGCGGCGCAGGTGATGATCGAAGGCGAGGGCGAGGACACCCTGCCTCGTGACGAGACGCACTTGGTGGTCTCCACGTTCCGCCGCGCATGCCAGACCTTCGGTCTGGGACGCGTCGGATTCATTCTGCAGGCGCACAACAACATCCCTCAGGCGCGAGGCATGGGTTCCTCCGCCGAGGCTATCGTCGCCGGCATCGCCGCCGCGGCAGCCTTCGCGCAGGACGACGACCTCAACCGCGACGCCGTGTTCGAGCTGGCCGCTGCCATCGAAGGCCATCCGGACAACGTGGCCCCGGCCGTGTACGGCGGCCTGACCATGTCCTGGGACATGGAGACCGCGGAAGGTGTCGGATCCGTGCCGATTCCAGGCGGCGAGCCGATGCACAACGGCTTCCACACCATCAATTACCGCGTGGCGGACGATCTGACCGCGGCCGTGTTCGTGCCGGACTACGAGCTGTCCACCGAAAAGGCCCGTCAGGCGTTGCCGACTGAGATTCCGTTCAAGGACGCCGTGCACAACGTCTCCCGTGTGAGCCTGCTGCCGGCCGCCATGAACCCCGCGATGCTGGCCTCCGGCTCGCGTCAGAACGCCAACGCACTGCTGTTCGCGGCCACGCAGGACCGTCTGCATCAGCCGTACCGCGCCTCGCTGATGGAGCCGTCCTGGGCGCTGATCGAGAAGATGCGCTCCCACGGCTTCGCCTCCACCGTGTCTGGCGCCGGCCCATGCGTGCTGGTGCTGCACCATGGCGACGCCCACGAGGAGCTTGAACAGATCGCCGCCGAAGAGCTGGCATCCGGCCATTGGCGTGTGCTGCATCTCGCGGTCGACACCAAGGGTGTGCAGGTGGAACGCGCATGAGCATCCCGCTGATTCTCGCCTCCCAGTCCCGTCCACGCCGTGACGTGCTGTTCTCCGCCGGCATCTGCCCGACCATCCGTGTCTCGCACGTCGACGAACCTGCCGCGCTTGAACGCGAGGCGGCCGCGCTTGGCGTCACCGTGAACGACCTGAGCGTCGAACAGCGTGTGATGATTCTCGCCACGGCGAAGGCCGAGGCCGTGCACCAGGCGTATCGCAACATCGCCGATACCGCGGCGCACGCGCGCGGGGAGCGCGTGGTCGGCTTCCCGCTCCGGGCAGCAGACGATCGCGACGCATCCTCGGCGGGCACAGCCGCACGCACGGACAGCGCGCAGTCCGCCGACGAGACGAAGACCCGCGATTTCTCCGGCATCGCCATTCCCACCGTCGCCGAGCCGATCGCCGATTTCGTGGATGGCCGTCCGAGCCTGACCCGTTCGAAGGCCGGCCCGCTGATTCTCGGCTGCGATTCCATGTTCCTGCTGGACGGCGAATGCTACGGCAAGCCGCATAGCGAAGAGGTAGCGCGCGAACGGCTGCGTGCCATGCGCGGTGCCACCGGCGAGCTGTGGACCGGCCATTGCCTCATCGACTTCGCGTCGGGCCGCGTGGTGCGCGGCGCCAGCAAAGCGACCCTGCACTTCTGCGAATATTCCGACTTGGATATCGAACGCTACATCGCCACCGGCGAGCCGCTGGAAGTGGCCGGATCGTTCACTTTGGAAGGTTTCGGCGGCGCGTTCATCGACTCGATCGAAGGCGATCCGCACGGCATCATCGGCCTGAGCCTGCCGTTGGCGCGCCGTCTGGCGGCGCAATTGGGTGTCGAATGGACCGATCTGTGGAACGTCACGCGCTCCGACCTCGCGCCGGACGCCGAATATGATGCGAAAACGGGTGCCGCGAAGCCGCTACCGCCCAAGGAGAACGTGCACCAGCCGGGAGACGGCTGGGTCGACTGCGCCTGCGGCCGCAAGCATTGGGGTACGAACGGCGCGTCCGGCGTGCTCTTGGCCCGCCGCAGCGAGACGACCTGTGAGGTGACGCACGTCGTCATGCAGCACCGCGCGGTATGGAGCGCGGAAGGCGGCACGTGGGCATTCCCGGCGGCGCCACCGCCGATGGCGAAAGCCCGATCGAGGGCGCGTTGCGCGAATCGTACGAGGAAGCCAACATCACGCCGGAGGACATCGACGTGGTCGGATCGTACTGCGAGGACCACGGCCCATGGTCGTACACCACGGTGTTCGCCTTCGAAAAGCCGGGGCACCGCGTCGAACCCAAGGCCAACGACGACGAAAGCATGGAGATCGAATGGGTGCCGGTCGATGACGTGCCCAACCGCAAGCTGCTGACCGCCATGCGCACCGATTGGCCCAACTTCGCGGCGCGTCTGCGTGCTTTGGCGGCCGTGCGGTAGCCTGCGCGCAGTGTGCCGCATCCTTGGAACATGACGGCTGTTAGCGCTAACTGAAGTTGCGTGTACAATAGGCGAACGTACCAACAGTTGTGTGCGAAAGGCGACGGGGCATGGCAGGCAAACGCAATGCGGGCAATAAGCGTCCTTCGATGTTCGAAGTGGCGAAGCTGGCTGGTGTGAGCCACCAGACGGTCTCGCGCGTCATCAACCATTCGCCGGACGTCTCCGACGCCACCCGCGAGAAGGTGCAGAAGGCCATCGACCAGCTCGGATACCGTCCCAGCAACTCCGCCCGCGCGCTCGCCTCGCACCGGTCCCGCACCATCGGCCTGATCGCCGGTGGCCAGCATTTCTATGGCCCGATCTCCACGATTTCCGCGATTGAGACGATGGCCCGCCAGCATGGCCTGTTCGTGACGGTGAGCATGGTGCATGAGGCGCTGTGCTCGCAGGAGGAATTCGACGGCCTGTGCCGCACCTTCGACGAGATGAACGTCGATGCGTTCATCTTCCTCACGCCCACCGATGTCATGTTTTCCGCGGCATGCCGGACGCGGATCGCGCAGCCTCGTGTGATCGTCACATCCACGCACGGTGCATCGGCGTGCAGGACGGCCTGCGGCTGATGAAGTCCGCCGACCGCCGCCGCGTATCCGTCGTCGGCATGGACCAATGGTCCGCGATGGCCGACGTGATGCATCTAGTCGTGGAATACGGGCACCGTTCGGTGCTGTATTTCGCCGGTCCCAAGGAGTGGCGCGACGCGGCGACGCGCCTGCTGGCATGGAACAAGCTATGCGCGGCCAATGCGGTCAATTCCGTGACGGTGCAGTGTGAGACCTGGGAATCCTCTGAAGCGTACGGCAAGATGAACCACATCCTCGACAACATCGGCCGCACCGGCGGCAATCTGCCGACATGCATGGTCTGCGCCAACGACAGCCAGGCCGTGGGTGTGGCCCGCGCGCTGCATGAGCATGGCGTGCGCATTCCGCAGGATGTGAGCCTGGTGGGTTTCGACGACATGCCTGCCATGGACAATATGTTCCCGCCGCTGACCACGGTCCGCCCCGGCTTTGAGCAGCTGGGTGTCGCCGCCATGCGCGAGACGCTGTACCTGCTGGGCGCGGGGGAGGAGAACTCCTTCGGATCATCGCAGCATGGCGTCGGACTGGTGTCGGCGCAGATGGTCAACCGCAGCTCCCTGGGTCCTGTCCGCCGTCGCTAAGGCGCTGCTTCTTCTCGATTTGTTTATACATTCATTGCTCCGATGACACGTCGGATTTGGTGCGTCACGGGTTTGTGCCTACAATAGTGAGCGTTAACAGTGAGCGCTAACATTCAGTTGACAGAGTGGTTGCGAGGCGCTCGGACGCAAGGAGTTCGTGAACTATGACGCAAGAGCAGGTCGCAGTGACCGCCGAGAAGATCCGCGCAGGCAAGACGAGCCTGGGCATCGAGTTCGGCTCCACCCGCATCAAGGCGGTGCTCATCGATGACGCCTACCACACCATCGCGGCGGGCGACTATGAGTGGGCCAGCCATCTCGAGGACGGGCTGTGGAGCTACACCCAGGAGGAAATCTGGAAGGGTTTGCAGACCGCATACGCCCGCATGGCCGGCGACGTCGAGACCGCCTATGGCGAACGGCTGACCCACGTGGGGCACATCGGCTTCTCCGCATGATGCACGGCTACCTCGCCTTCGACAAGTCCGGCGAACTGCTCGTGCCGTTCCGCACCTGGCAGAACACCAACACCCACGAAGCCCACGAGAAGCTTTCCGAGCTGTTCCAGTACAACATTCCGGAACGCTGGTCCGTGGCACACCTCTACCAGGCGGTGCTCAACCACGAGGAGCACGTCTCCAAGGTGGACTACATCACCACACTCGCCGGCTACGTGCACTGGAAGCTCACCGGCGAGAAGGTGCTCGGCGTGGGCGACGCCTCCGGCATGTTCCCCATTGACCCGGCCACCCATACCTACGAAACCGAGTTCATCAAGCGATTCGACGCGATCGAGGAAGTCGCCGCGCAGCCGTGGAAGCTTGAGAACCTGCTGCCCCGTCCGCTCGTGGCGGGCACCCCGGCCGGCACGCTCACCGCCGAAGGCGCCAAACTGCTCGACCCGACCGGCACCCTTCAGCCGGGCGTCGTCCTCGCCCCGCCGGAAGGCGACGCGGGCACCGGCATGGTCGCCACCAACTCCGTGCGCGTGCGCACCGGCAACGTCTCCGCCGGCACTTCGATCTTCGCCATGGTCGTGCTTGAGCACAAGCTGGCGCGCCTGCATCCGGAAGTCGACCTCGTCACCACCCCAGCCGGCGACCTGGCCGGCATGAGCCACGCCAACAACTTCACCTCCGATCTCAACGCCTGGGTCGGCCTGTTCGGACAGTTCGCCGCCGCGATCGGCCAACCGGTCGATGCCGGCACGCTGTACGGCACGCTGTTCCGCGCCGCGATCGCGGACGATGTCGACGCCGACTGCGGTGGTCTGCTCAACTATCCGTTCCGCTCCGGCGAATTCCTGGCTGGCCTGCCGGAAGGCGACCGCTGTTCGCCCGCAGTCCGGAGGCGCGCATGAGCCTCGGCAACTTCATGAGAACCCAGCTGTTCAGCGCCTTCTCGCCGGTCAAGATCGGCATGGATGTGATGACCAAGGACGAAGGCGTCGCCGTCGACTCGCTCGTCGGCCACGGTGGCATCTTCACCACGCCGAAGGTCGCGCAGAAGATCCTCGCCGCCGCATTCGACACCCCGATCAAGGTCATGGCCACCGCCGCCGAAGGCGGAGCGTGGGGCATGGCCGTGCTCGCCGACTATCTGTGGCACGCCGGCCAGCCGCTCGCCGACTACCTCGACGCCCGCGTCTTCGCCGACGCGGCCTCCACCACGGAAGCGCCGGACGCCAACGACGTGGCCGGCTTCGAAGCCTTCTTCGACCGCTTCCGCAAGGGGCTGCCGATCGAGCATGCCGCCATCGAAAGCATCCCGCTGGAAACCAAATAACCGTCCATCGCAACAACAGCAAGCCTGACGAAAGGAACACAATATGGCAACGTTGGCTGATTACGGCCCGGAAGTACGAGCTGAGGTCAAGCAGGTGCGCGAAGTGGTCGCCACCCTGCACGAGCAGCTCATCAAGTGGAATCTGGTGGTGTGGACCGCAGGCAACGTCTCGCAGCGTCTGCACACCGCCGATCTGATGGTCATCAAGCCGTCCGGACTGCGCTACGAGTACCTCACCCCAAGCTCGATGGTCGTGTGCGACCTCGACGGCAACGTGGTCGACGGCGCCGAAGCGCCGAGCTCCGACACCGCGTCCCACGCGTACATCTACCGCCACATGCCCGACGTGTACGGCGTGGTGCACACCCACTCCACCTACGCCACCGCATGGGCGGCCACCGGTCAGAACATTCCGTGCGGCCTGACCATGATGGGCGACGAGTTCGGCGGCCCGGTGCCGGTCGGCCCGTTCCGCCTCATCGGCTCCGAAGCCATCGGCGAAGGCGTGGTCGAAACCCTGAAGAAGTATCCGAAGTCCCCGGCCGTGCTCATGCAGAACCATGGTCCGTTCACCATCGGCAAGGATGCTGAGGCCGCCGTCAAGGCAGCCGCCATGACCGAAGAGGTGGCGCACACCATGTGGGCCGCTAAGCAGCTCGGCGACATCATCCCGATCTCCCAGGAAGACATCGATAGCCTTAACGACCGCTACACCAACGTCTACGGCCAGCACTGACGTAGCGGAAACCGAAACGACAAACCCAACAACGAAGTAAGGAATAATCCAACATGGCAATGGAAAACCCATTTGAAGGCAAGGAAATCTGGTTCGGCGTCGGATCGCAGGACCTGTACGGCGAGGAAGCGCTGCGCCAGGTGGCCCAGCAGACCGGCGAGATGGTCGACTTCCTCAACGCGACCGGCAAGATCCCGGCCAAGATCGTGCTCAAGCCGACCCTGAAGTCCTCCGACGGCGTCAAGACCTTCATGACCGAAGCCTCCGCCAACCCGAACGTCATCGGCGTGATCACCTGGTGCCACACCTTCTCCCCGGCCAAGATGTGGATCCGCGGCCTCGAAGTGCTGACCAAGCCGCTGCTGCAGCTGGCCACCCAGCACCACAAGGAAATCCCGTGGGAGACCATCGACATGGACTTCATGAACCTGAACCAGGCCGCCCACGGCGACCGTGAGTTCGGCTACATCGTGTCCCGTCTCGGCATTCCGCGCAAGATCGTCGTCGGCCACTACACCGATCCGGAAGTCGCCGAAAAGGTCGGCACCTGGCTCGCGCCTGCGCCGGCTGGGATGCCTCCCAGAACATGAAGGTCATGCGTTGGGGCGACAACATGCGCAACGTGGCCGTCACCGAAGGCGACAAGACCGAAGCCGAACGCGTGTTCGGCGCTTCGATCAACACCTGGGCCGTCAACGACCTCGTCGCCGCCTACGAGAAGGTCAAGGACAGCCAGGTCAAGGACCTCATCGAAGACTACAAGGCCAAGTACGACGTGGCCCCCGAGCTGCTTGATTCCCGCTACGATGAGCTGTTCATCGCAGCCAAGGAAGAGGCCGCCATGGTCAACATGATGCGTGAGAACGGTTGCACCGCCGGCGTCGACAACTTCGAAGACCTCGGCACCCTGCCGCAGCTGCCGGGCGTCGGCCCGCAGCGCTTCCCGTCCGAGTACGGCTGGGGCTTCTCCGCCGAAGGCGATTGGAAGACCTCCGTGCTGGTGCGCATCGGCGCCGTGATGGGCTACGGCCTTGAGGGTGGCGCCTCCCTGATGGAGGACTACTCCTACAACTTCGTGCCGGGCAACGAGTTCGACATGGGCTCCCACATGCTGGAAGTCTCCCCGTCCATCGGCACCATCGCCAAGCCGAAGCTGGCCATCTACCCGCTGGGCATCGGCGGCAAGTCCGACCCGGTCCGTCTGGTGTTCTCCGGCAAGCCGGCCGACGCCGTCGTGGTCTCCATGGCCGACGAGCGCGAACGCTTCCGCCTGCTCATGGACGAGGTCACCATCGTCGAACCGCAGGGCTCCCTGAAGAACCTGCCGTGCGCCCGCGCCGTGTGGAAGCCGAAGCCGGACCTGAAGACCGCCGTGCAGTGCTGGATCACCGCCGGTGGCTCCCACCACACCTGCATGACCACGTCCGTCGGTCGTGAGGCTTGGGAGGACTTCGCCCGCATCGCCGGCGTCGAACTCGCCGTCATCGACGAGAACACCAACGCCCGCCAGTTCGAGAAGGAGCTGGAGCTGAGCGAAATGTACCACCGCCTCAACAACCGTCACTGAAATAACGGAGCGTTAACAGCACGGCAGGAAACTTGACGTACCTTCGTACGCCGGCGTTTCCTGCCGCACTGTTACCGCACGCGTTATCTCAGCGATACGGGGTGCGCTTAAAAAACAGCACGGCGGGGAAGTTGACGTACTTTTGTACGCAGCGTTCCCCGCCGTGCTGTTTTTGTTTACCTATGTGCGGCTCAGCGCTTGCCGGCGTACAGCTGCTGGTCGATCACGTCGGCGAACACGCGGTTCACTGCCGGACGCACCACCTTCAGCGACGGCGTCAGGCACTTGTTCTCCTGCGTGAACTGCGCATCCAGCACCACGAACTTACGCACGGATTCGGCGCGCGAAACCGTCGCGTTCGCCTTGTCCACATACTTCTGAATCTCGTCATGAACGGCGGCGGTAGCCGCCACGCGGTCAAGCGGCGTATCCGCGGACAGGCCCACGGACGGCAGCCAGGCCGCCAATCCTTCCGGATCGAGCGTGACCAGCGCGCCGATGAACGGACGATTATCGCCCACCACCACGGCATGCTCCACAATCGGACACTTCGCAATCTCCTGCTCCATCGGAATCGGCGACACGTTCTTGCCGCCGGCGGTGATGATGATGTCCTTCTTGCGGCCCGTAATCGTAATACGACCCTCATCGTCGATCGACGCAAGATCGCCGGTGCGCAGCCAACCGTCCTCGGTGAACACCTCGGCCGTTTTCTCCGGCAGATTGTGGTAACCCATGAACACGTTCGGTCCCTTGACCTGCAGCTCGCCATCGTCGGAAATACGCACGGACGATCCCGGCGCAGGCTGGCCGACGGTGCCGATCACATTGTCCGTGACGCGGGTCGCGGCGAACGGCGCCGCGGTTTCCGTCATACCGTAGCCCTGGATCATCGGCAGGCCGATGCCGTTAAAGAAATGCGCCAGCGACACATCCAGCGGAGCGCCACCGCACGCCACATAACGGATACGCGGGCCCAACGCGCCACGCACGGTGTGGTATACGGACGCCTCATACGACAGGTGTTCGGCGGTCTGCTTCATGGTCGGTTTCTCGCCGGCCTGCTGCATGCGCGACCAGTCGCGCGCGGACTCGGCGGCCTTGAGGAACAGGCGGCCCTTCCAACCCATGCCGGCCTTGCGGGAAGCCGCGTTGTACACCTTCTCGAACACGCGCGGCACGCCCAGCAGGTACGTCGGCTCGAACGAACGCACATCCGGCAGCAGCGTCTTGGTGTCCGGCAGATAGCCGACCACGCCGTCATCGGAAGCGATCGACGCGTACTGGATGAAGCGCGCGAAGCAGTGGGCGAGCGGCAGGAACAGCAGCAGACGCGGATGGTCCTCGAGAATCATCTCGTGCAGCGCAAGGCTGCCGGCGCGCGTGATCGACACGAAATTGCGATGCGACAGCTCGGCACCCTTCGGTGCCCCCGTGGAACCGGACGTGTACACGATGGTGGCCAGATCGTCGGCACGCACCGACGCGATACGCTCGTCCAGCTCTTCGTCGGACACGGTGACGCCCAATCCCTCCAGCGCGCCCATGGCATTGGCGTCGAGCATCAGAATATGCTTCAGAGACGGGCAGCGGCCAATCACGGAATCAAGACGGTCGAAGCGTTCGCGATCGTCGGCGATGGCGAGCTTCACGTTGGAATCGTTGAGAATGCGTTCGGCCTGCGCCGCGGAATCGGTGTCATAGATCGGCACATTGACCGCGCCGATTGCGGCCAGTGCGAAATCAAGCACGCCCCACTCGTAACGGGTGGTGGAGAAGAGGGTGACGGCATCCCCCTTGCCGATGCCGAACGCGATCAGGCCTTTGGCCGCGGAGAGTACGTTCTTGTGGAATTCGCCGGTCGTCACCTTGGTCCACTGGCCCGGAGCGGTTTTGCGTTCCGCGATCACGGTGTCTTCGCCGGTGCGCTTGATGCGTTCGGTAAGCAGGGAGTAGATGGATTCGTCGTCGCGTACTTCGACGGATGCGCCCGGGGTCGTGTACTCGGTGAGCATGAAGTGTTCTCTTTTCTTGCGTTTCCGCGGTTTTCGTGGGTTTTGCGATATATGCGATCGCTGCGATTGCGGTGATCGGTGACGTGCTTTTCGCGTCCTGTGTCGCGCCTCGCATATTGTAAGTTACGGTGACGTAAGTCCGCATTGTAAGAAACAACAAGAAATATGGCGACGGGTTTGTTTGAACTGACAAAGTGGCACGAAACGTCAACGGAACGGGGGATTGGTACACGGATGCGTCATCTCGAAAAAAGGTTTGACGCGTTCGATCGCAGGGTGTCCAACGGGTTGCGCGACGGGTTCGAGAGGGGTGGCCCTTACGGGCGAAAACGGTGGAAAATGCGGCAAAACTGGGCGGAGTGACGTTGCGAACCACAACATGTTCCGTGTACACTCAAGTTTGGCGCAACTACCCCTTGCGCCTAGGCTGTTTGCTCAACGGCGAACATTCAGCCGCCTCACTTTTCGCCGTTCCCTTGGTTTTCTGTGGTTTTGCTGTTGTGCATTTTGCTTGCGAGTTCTGATGGTTTTCTAGATTTTTCCGACGATTTTCTGCGATTGCCGTTCCGTCATTGCCTTTCGTCGGTATGCCCGATACGCTTGGAGCGGATGGCGGTATTGCAAACGATTGGAAAAGGGGCATGATGTTCGACAAGCGGCTGTTTTCCTTGGCTGACGGCGTCGGTCGATTGATCGCGGCGAAAGTCGCCTGCCAATGGCTGGGCCTCGTGGCCAACATCGCCTTCGTCGTGGCCGTGGTGCGTATGCTGCAACCGCTGTTCGCGCCCGTACCGTCCGCCACCGCGCCCTGCATCGCCATTATTCTTATTGCCGCGGTCGTGCGATTCGTCACCATTCGCGCCGCCGCACGTTTCGGTAGCGAGGCCGCCGAACGCGTCAAACTCGCGCTGCGTGAGAAACTGTTCAATAAGATGCTCGCGCTCGGCCCGTCCTACGCGCAGCGCGTGCGCACCGCCGGCGTGGTGCAGTCCGCGGGCGAAGGCATCGAACAAATCCAAAGCTTCTTCGAACTGTTCCTGCCGCAACTGTGCTACGCCGTGCTCGCCCCATCACGCTGTTCGCCGTGCTTGCGCCGATCGACCTGCCCACCGCCGCGACGCTGCTCGCCTGCGCGCCGCTCATCGTGCTCATCGTCGGCATGGTGGCGATGCGTGCCGCCCGCGTATTCAAGAAATACTGGGGCAAATACACGGATATGGGGGCGTCGTTCCTCGACAATCTGCAGGGACTTGAGACGCTGAAAACCTTCGATGCGGACGGGCGCGCCGCACGAGTCATGGACGAGAAGGCCGAACAGTTCCGCGTGATGACCATGAACGTGCTGCAGATCCAACTGCGTTCGCTCACGGCGATGGATGCCGTGGCATACGGTGGCGCGGCCGCCGGCATCGGCGTTGCGGTATGGCGATTCGTATCCGGCTCGCTCTCGCCGTCTGGCGTTTTCGCGCTGTCCGGCGTGCTGCCGCTTGGTTTGACGCCGATCGCCGCGGTATTGCTGACGATTCTGCTAGCCGCCGATTTCTTCATTCCGCTGCGACAGCTCGGCTCGTATTTCCACGTTGCGATGAACGGCATGACGTCCACGAAACGTATTTTCGCGCTGCTCGACGCGCCCGAACCGGAGCATGGCAGCAAGGAACTGCCGGAATTCGGGGCTTCCGGGCGTGGTGTCGGCGTGGAGTTTCGTGGTGTTTCGTACCGGTATGCGGACGCGGATGTGGATGCTGGGGGTGCTGCTGGTGCGGGGCCTGACGCTGCCGGGTCTGCGGGTGCCGGTGTTGCGAGTCCCCGTCGTATATCGTCCACATCGCATTCCGATATGCGGAACGCGGATGTGGACAGCGTTGATGAGGGCGGCGGCGCGGGTGACGCGCGCGAAACGCGCTACGCCTTGCGCAACGTGGCCCTCCGTGCGCTGCCCGGCGAAGTCACTGCGATCGTCGGGCCATCCGGTTCCGGCAAGTCCACAGCCGTCCAGCTGCTTGCCGGCACGCTTGTCGGATATGAAGGCGATGTGCTGCTGTCCGAAATGCCATCCGGAATGCAGGACGAAGTGCTGGGCGCTATGTTAAGCAGTGCGGCGCCGGATGACAGTGAAACCCTGAAATCGCACCAAATCCGCGACCTCACCGCAGCATCGCTCACCCGCGAAATCTCCATCGTCTCCGCGCACAGCCACCTGTTCGCCGGCACCCTGCGCGACAACCTGCTCATGGCCCGCGCCGACGCCACCGACAACGAGCTGTGGCAGACGCTGGAAGCCGCGCATATCGACGATTTCGTGCGCGCGCAATCGCGAGGACTCGATATGCCGATCACGCAGGACGGCGCGAATCTGTCCGGCGGGCAGAAACAGCGCATTGCGATCGCCCGTGTACTGTTGCGCAGGTCGGCCGTCTATATTTTCGACGAGGCGACCAGCAGCGTCGACGCGGACAGCGAAACGTTGATTTTGCAAACGATTCGCGCGCTCGCCGACGCCGGCGCAACCGTGCTGATGGTCACGCACCGCATGGCGAACGCGGCCGACGCGGACCATGTCGTAGTGTTTGATGGGGGTGTCGTCGTCGAGCAGGGCGCGCATGACGATCTCATGGCCGCGGACGGCACGTATGCCAAGCTGTTCCGGGCGCAGGAAAGCGTGGAACGGGTGGGATTGTCTGGTCGCGTCGCGCCGCGCGTATCGCGTATGACTCATGCGTCTGGTGCGTTTGCCGTGTCTCGGATGTCTGGTTCCGCCGAATCGAACGCCAGTGGCGCCAAATCGGACATGCCAACAACCCAAGTCATCGCCCGCTTGCTGCGCGAAGTCGGCCCACTGCGCAAACCCATGGCCATCGCCTGCGCGTGCGGCATCCTCGGCCACCTCGCCGCCACGTTCCTGCCGGTTTTCGGCGTCGCCGCGCTGTTCGCCGCAGCTGGCGCAAAAGTCTGGAATCTCAGCCTTCCTGCGGCAATCGCAGCCATGATTATCTGCGCACTGATCCGCGGCGGCATGCGCTACGCCGAACAGTACATGAACCACAATGTCGCCTTCCGCCTGCTCGCGCTGTTCCGGTCGAAAACGTTTGCCGCGCTGCGTCGCCTCGCGCCCGCCAAACTGTCCGGCAAAGGCAAAGGCGACCTGATCGCGCTGGTCACCACCGACGTCGAACTGCTGGAAATCTTCTTCGCGCACACCATTTCGCCGGTTGTCATCGCCATCGCGACCACCGTGCTTTACACGGTCGCATTGCTTACGTTGAGTCCTGCGATCGCTGTCACGCTGGTCATCGCGCACCTGACCGTCGGCATCGTGCTGCCGAAACTCTTCGCCACGGCGGTAGGTGGTCTCGGTGGGGATATTCGCCGCGAATCCGCCCAACTTGATGACGAAATGCTCGACGATATGCGCGGTCTCGACGAAATCATCCGATTCGGCCAAGGCCATGCGCGGCTTGCCGGCATCGCGTCACGCACGCGCTCGCTCTGGAGCCGCCGTGCCCGGCTGAGTGCCAAGAATGGCGATTTCGCAGGCTTCGGCGCGGTGCTGGTCGTACTGTTCACTGCCATCGCGGCATTGCTGGCGATGGTCACGTCCGGTACGACGATGCCCATCGCTTCCGCCGCTTCCGCCGCTTCCGCTGCCGCCGCAACCATTCAAACCGTCCTTTCCGCGACCGCCGCCCGCCTGACCGCCGCTTTCGTGCTGCTGGCCAGCTCGTTCGGTCCGACGCTCGCGTTGAGCGCGCTGCCGGCCAATCTCACGCAAACGTTTGCAGCCGCCCGCCGCCTGTTCGCGCTGATGGACGAAACCCCCGCAGTGGAGGAGCGGGGCGATTTCCTGCCGCGCTACCACGGCATGTCCATGCACGACGTCACGTTCGGCTACGGCAATTCGGGCGAGGCTCCAACTTCCGGAAGCGATGCGGATGCCCCCGAGTCGTCCGCCGAGCCAATCCTCAGCCACGTCTCGTTCGACATACCACAACACGGCATCCTCGGCATCCAAGGCCCGTCCGGCCGCGGCAAATCGACCCTGCTGAAGCTGCTCATGCGTTACTGGGACCCGCAATCCGGCTTAGTCGCCCTGTCCGAGGTGCCACTGCCGCAGATCGACGCGCATCATCGCCGTCGCGTGCAAACGATGATGGGGCAGGAAACCTACCTGTTCGACGGCACTATCCGTGAAAACCTGCTTATGGCCTGCGACAGGGGCGATGCGGATAGGGCTGGTAATGCTGGCGATCCGGACGATTCCGCGACTTCCGGCAGAGCGCTTCTTACCCCGCCCGCTCCTCCCGTTTCGTGGAATGCAGCTGATTCCGTGCTTTCCACCCGGTCGACCCCTTCTGTCGGTGATGACGTGCTGCGCGCCGCGCTCGCCAAGCTTCCGCGCTTGAACTGGTCGACTCGCTCCCGCAGGCCTTGATACCCCCGTCGGCGAGTTGGGCGGGCGGCTTTCAGAGGGTGAACGGCAACGCATCGGCCTGGCTCGCGTCTTCCTGCGCAACGCGTCGCTGGTGTTGTTCGACGAGCCGACGAGTCGCCTCGACGCCTACAACGAATCCGTGATTCTGCAATCGATTGACGCGTTGGCGCAGCAGGGGAGCGCGGTGCTGCTCGTCTCGCACCGCGATTCCACCATGCGCATCGCGGACCGCATCGTGCGCATGTGAGCTGGCGCGTGCGGATTGCGAACTGATGCGGCGAGCCGATGCGTGCGAACTAGCGTGTGAATCGGCGTAATGCGGGGCCTGGTGAGGTGCCCATGCCCATGCGGCCGCATACGGACGCGCCGCACGTCCGCAATGTGGTCGTATGAAAATCGCATGTCATTCGTGTTTCCTATAGCGCGCGCGACGGCGTACGGAAGCGGACGAATCGAAAGCCATGGTCGCAGGTAAAGCAAGAAAAACGGACGAAACCGACGAAATGTCGACGGAATCGAAATCATAGGGAAATGAAACAATCATGAAAATAAGGTTGCAAATTTAGCAAAACCGACTTTTTGGTAGGTTATAAGATTCAGTTCGCGTGAAATCGAAATGGGAAATCGTTAGTATCTGTGTCAAAGGCAAATCCTTCGACGAAAGGCTGGCGATGGCCAACAACAGGAACGAACTGAATAAGAATCTGGCGCAGATGCTCAAGGGTGGCGTGATCATGGACGTCACCACCCCCGAGCAGGCGAAGATCGCGCAGGACGCGGGCGCATGCGCGGTGATGGCGCTCGAGCGCATTCCGGCCGATATTCGCGCGGCCGGTGGCGTCTCCCGCATGAGCGACCCGGCCATGATCAAGGGCATTCAGGAGGCCGTGTCCATCCCGGTCATGGCGAAGGTGCGTATCGGCCACATCGCCGAAGCCGCATCCTGCAGGCCATCGAAATCGACTACATCGACGAATCCGAAGTGCTCAGCCCCGCCGACGACGTGTACCACATCGACAAGAACCAGTTCGACGTGCCGTTCGTGTGCGGTGCGAAGAACCTCGGCGAAGCGCTGCGCCGCATTGCGGAGGGCGCGTCCATGATTCGTACCAAGGGCGAGCCGGCACTGGCGATGTCATCCAGGCTGTGCGTCACATGCGCACCATGAACAAGCAGATCCGTGAGCTCGTCTCCCTGCGCGACGACGAGGTGTACGAGGCCGCCAAGCAGCTGGCCGTGCCGTACGACCTCGCCAAGTATGTGCACGACAACGGCCGTCTGCCGGTCGTCAACTTCGCCGCCGGCGGTGTGGCCACCCCGGCCGACGCGGCCCTGATGATGGAACTCGGCGCGGAAGGCGTGTTCGTCGGTTCCGGCATCTTCAAGTCGGGCGACCCGGCCAAGCGTGCGGCCGCCATCGTGCAGGCCACCGCCAACTGGCAGGACGCCGATCTGCTCGCACGTCTGTCCGAGAACCTCGGTGAGGCCATGGTCGGCATCAACGAGGACGAAATCCAAACCATCATGGCCGCCCGTGGCGAATGATCTGTTGATTCGTCGATTGCTTGATTGCTTGCAATTCCGCGAGGATTACATAAGCCGGTCGTGTGATCGATTTTGAAGGACTCGGTGGGTGCGTGTGATTTTCGGTGCTGCACGTGCCTGCCGCTTTTTGTTGTGATGTTCGGCGATTCACCGAACGATTTGTTGAACAACCTGAATGAGGAGCATCCGTTGGTTGTAGCAGTTGAATACATTTCAAAGGAAGAGTCGGCCGACGTCGCCGCAGGCTCGGCATCCGCGAAGCACGGCGTGACCGGCATTCTGGCGGTGCAGGGCGCGTTCGCCGAGCATGCGGCCATGCTGGATCGTCTTGGCGCGCCGTGGAAACTGTTGCGTGCCGCCGAGGATTTCGACGATTCGATCGATCGCGTGATCCTGCCAGGTGGCGAAAGCACCACGCAGGGCAAGCTGCTGCGATCGACCGGCCTGTTCGAACCCATCGCAGCGCACATCGCCGCCGGAAAGCCGGTATTCGGCACTTGCGCCGGCATGATTCTGCTAGCCCGCAAGCTCGATAACGACGACAACGTCTACTTCGGCGCGCTTGACGCCGTCGTGCGGCGCAACGCATACGGCCGCCAGCTTGGCTCGTTCGCCGCCACCGCCGATTTCGGCTCCTCTTCCGGTGATTCCGCCGTTTTGGTTGAGCCGGGCGAACGTGTGCCGGGGTTCGCTGATTCCGCGTCGGGCGCGGGTTCGACTACTGAGATTTCCTCCGATTCCATCGTGCTGAAGGATTTCCCGCTAGTGTTCATTCGTGGACCGTTTGTGGCCGAGGTCGGGTCGGCCGCGACCGTTGAGACCTCGTTGAGCGGCAATGTGGTCGGTCTGCGCCAAGGCAAGATTCTCGCCACGGCGTTCCATCCCGAACTCACCGACGACACCCGCATTCACGAGCTCTTCCTGAGTCTCTAGATTCCGGCTCGTCGCGCACGTCTTGCGATTTTCGCCCGTTTCGTTCGTTCGTGAGCGAAAGGGGGATTCGTTCCGTATGGTTTCCTTCCCTTTTTCGCTCATGTCTTGCGATTTTCATGCGTTTCGGCCGTTCGTGAGCGAAAAGGGGTGTGGCGCGCCGGTCCTTTCGTTTGCGTTTCCTTGATTTTCCAACGATTTCGATTTTGCGTTTGACGTGATTTTGCGCACGTCCTGCGATTTTCGCACGTTCCGTCTGTTCGTGAGCGAATGGGGGTATCGTCCCGTATGGCCTTACGCCTCTTTTGCTCAGTCTTGCGTTCCGGGCCCATTCCGCCCGTTCATAAACGGAACGTCCAATCGAAATACACAAGCAGAAATGCGGGGAATCGCACAGAAATCCTATCCCCGCTTGTCCACTGATTTATACACACTCCATGCCGCAGCGTGCCGTGCCGGCACAAAGCATCTACCATAATCGCAAGTTATCCCCGCCTGACACGCCGAAGACACGCCGAACATGTGTATTTTCTGCGTTCTCCGACCACAACCCCGGTGCAGCTGGACATCGAATCGGCGGAAGCAATACCTTCGGACCATGAATGGTATCAACGATGTGAATGGTCCGAACGGCCAGCAGCACTATAAGCCGTTGGAGGCGCAGTCGATCGCGCAACGGCAGCAGGAGGTGTGGAACGTATGCCGCGCGTTGAAAGATCGTAACGAGTTGTATGGCGTGCTGACGCGGAACTCCGCGATCGCAATGTGGGGTGTGCCGGATCCGTCGATGGATTCGGCGCGGACGGCAGATGGTGTTCCCGTGGTTCATGTCGTGGTACAGACCGCGCGAAACCGCCGAAAAGGTATTCCGGGAGTGGTCGCGCATGTATGGAAAGGGCTGTCCGGAGAACATATCTGTCATACGCAAGACGGCATCGACGTGCTTGCTCCAGAGCCGACATGGGCTTCAATGGCGGAAACGTTGAGCGTTGATATGCTGGTCGAATTGGCTGAATCGCAGATGCGTCATGGACGGACGACGAAGGAAAAACTTGCCGTTTTCCTCGAGGGAAATTCCTTTCGTGGCCGTCGCAAGTGCCAATTGGCATTGTTGCTGGTGGAATCGGGCAGTGATTCGCCCAAAGAGACCGAATTGCGATTGTGCTTACTGTCGTATGGTCTGTCTGGTTTCGCTGTTGGATACGTGGTTTCGGGAATTTCGTTTGAGAATGGGGCTGCGGTCACGCTCGATCTCGCTGATCCGGAATTGAAGATCGGCATTGAATATGATGGCGACCACCACCGTACGGATAAGATGCAGTGGCGTCGCGATGTTTGGAAGCGCCGTCAACTGGAAGTATGGGATGGACGATTGTCGCGGTCACCCAACTGGATTTGTCGGATGAACCGCATCGTGCCGCGCTCGCCATGAACGTCGCCATGATTCGTGCGCGTAAATCGGGTCATCCGGTTGCGTTGCATACGCCGGTTTCCTGGTAGAAATGCTCTCTTCGCGGCTTGAAAGGCTGATTATGTCGAGGCTGCCGCATTGGTGATTTGGCGCATCCTATGCTGGCTCGTGGTCCTGTGTGGCGGGGTGCTGTTTCCTCTGCATTTGATGAGGGTATTGCTGGTTCTGTTTTTATGAGATTCGTGGCTTTTCGCTCACGTCCTGCGATTTCGTCCCGTTTCGTCGTTCCGTGAGCGGATGGGGGTATGTTCCTCTGTGTTGTGGCCCCCTCTTTCTTTCATGTCTTGCGATTTTTGTCTGTTTCATTCGTTTGTGAACGGAAGGGTGCATTCCGCTTCGGTTTGTCCGTTGCTGTTTCCTTTATTTTCCAACGATTCCGATTTTTGAAGGAGAGGCTTTTCGCTCACGTCCTGCGATTTCGTCCCGTTTCGTCGTTCCGTGAGCGGATGGGGGTGTTCTCCCGTCCTGCACCACCCTCTTTCGCTCACGTCTTGCGGAAAATTGACTTTCGTCCGGATGTGTGCGAAAAGCGATATCGAACGAGGGCGATTCTGCCAGCCGGTCGCAGTCGATCGCAAATACATGCGTATGTCTGGATTTGACAGAATCGCAAAAGTATCTAAGATTAAAAATATCAAATGGTACACGGTTGTACCAAATACGTTCGGAAAGGCAATGACGTGCAGATTCATACCGGCAAACCCGCCGTACCCACCGCAACCGCTACACTCACCGCAACCCCCAATCGCCAGCCTTTTGCGTGGCCGAAACTGCTGACGGAAAACGGCCGTGGAATCGCATTCGGCGGCGACTACAATCCCGACCAATGGTCTGAAGAAACGTGGGACGACGACGTCTGCCTCATGAAAAAAGCCGGTGTCAACACGGTTGCCCTCGCCATCTTCAGCTGGGACCGCATCCAACCGCAGGAAAATCGCTGGGACTTCGGCTGGCTCGATCGCATCATCGACAAGCTCGGCAAAGCCGGCATTGCAACAGACCTCGCCTCCGCCACGGCCACCGCGCCGCTGTGGCTGTACGAAAAGCATCCCGAAGTGCTGCCGTGCGACAAATTCGGCCACCCCGTCAACGCCGGCTCGCGCCAATCGTGGAGCCCGACCAGCCCGGTATTCAAGGAATACGCGCTCACCCTGTGCCGCAAGCTCGCCGAACGCTACGGCGCCAACCCGTACGTGACCGCCTGGCACATGGGCAACGAGTACGGGTGGAACAATCGCAATGACTACTCCGACAACGCGCTCAACGCCTTCCGCCTGTGGTGCCGCCGCAAGTACGGCACCATCGACGCGCTCAACCAGGCGTGGGGCACCACCTTCTGGGGTCAGGAGATGAACGACTTCGACGAAGTGCTCATCCCACGGTTCATGGGCGCCGATTCCATGGTCAACCCCGGTCAGAAGCTCGATTTCGAGCGATTCGGCAACGACATGCTTCTCGACTTCTACAAGGCCGAACGCGACGCGATCGCCGAAATCTGCCCGGACAAGCCGTTCACCACGAACTTCATGGTCTCCACGGACCAGTGCTGCATGGACTATGCCGACTGGGCCAACGAAGTGAACTTCGTCTCGAACGACCACTACTTCCACGAAGGGGGTGAGATGCACCTTGACGAACTGGCGTGCTCCGACGCTCTCATGGATTCGTTTGCGCTTGGCAAGCTTGGTATGTCATGGAGCATTCCACTTCGGCGGTGCAGTGGAAGCCGCTCAACATGCGCAAGCGCAAGGGGGAGACGGTGCGCGATTCCCTTGCACACGTTGCCATGGGCGCCGACGCCATCAACTTCTTCCAGTGGCGCGCGTCCGCATTTGGCGCCGAATCCTTCCACTCCGCCATGGTTCCGCACGCGGGAGAAGACACGAAGCTATTCCGTCAAGTGTGCGAGCTGGGCGAAACGTTGCGAACATTGGCCGATGCGGGTGTGCAGGGTAGTGAGCTGGAACGCTCCGATACGGCGATCCTGTTCAGCGCCGAATCGGAATGGGCTACCCGTTCCCAAACCCTGCCGAGCATGAAACTCAACCATTGGCACGACGTGCGCGACTGGTACCGCGCGTTCCTGAACGCGGGTTCGCGTGCTGACATTGTGCCGCTGAAATACGATTGGAGCGATTACAAGACCGTCGTTTTGCCGACCGTCCTGATGCTGAGCGCCGTCGATACGCGGCGATTGGCCGATTTCGCGGCGGCCGGCGGCAGGGTGGTGGTCGGTTACGCGACCGGCCTGATCGACGAGAATTTCCACACGTGGCTCGGTGGCTACCCGGGTGCCGGCAACGGCCTGCTGCGCGATATGCTGGGCATCCGCGGCGAGGAATTCAACATCCTCGGCAGTGGCGTGGAAGGCGAGCCGGAGGCGATTCGGCTGGGTGCCGGCGGTGAGGTTGCGCTGGAAGATGCAGCCGCGCTGAACGGCGCCACGACCCGCCTGTGGCAGAACGACGTGACCGTTACCGGCGATCGCACGCAAGTCCTCGCCATGTACGCAGGCGAGGAGGCCGACGAATGGGAGCTCGACGGCATGGCCGCGGTCACCCGCAATCCGTACGGCGCGGGCGAAGCGTATTTCGTCGGTTGTGACCTGGACGTGGCCGATTTGACGAAGCTGATTCGGACATATCTTGCGGCACCGGCACAATCGCAGCAATCGCAAGCCAATACCGACGTTCTGCACACCGTGCGCAAGTCTGCCGACGCCGCGTTCGATTTCTATCTGCCGCGCGGCAAGAAGGAAGTCGAATTGCAGGGCGTCGAGGGCGAGCCGGTCGTCCTGTTCCAGACGGAACGGGGTGAGGAAAACGGCTCGTATACCGTGCGCCGCAACGGGGTTCTCGTGGTGAGGCGCTAGAATCGCCCCTGTAGCAGGGATACTGGGCAGTATTTCGAAGCGTATCGGGGGAACCATGAGCGAAGCGAGACCTTTCGCGTCTCAAACCGGCAAATCGCCATCAGAAAAGAAGCGCGTCACTTTGCGTGACGTGGCCGAAGAGGCCGGAGTGTCCCTCAAAACCGCGTCGAACGTCATCAACCACACCGGCCGTATGACCGACGCCACACGCGAAAAAGTGCAGAAAGTCGTGGATCGGCTCGGCTACCGCGTCAACGTGTCCGCGCGCAACCTCAACCGTGGCCGGACCGCTTCATCACACTCGCCGTGCCATGCCTGACTGCCCCTTATCTTGCGGAGCTCGCCAACCGGGTGATCGACGCGGCGCGCATCTACGGCTACTCCGTGTACGTCACCACGTACGCCGAAGGCACGTCGCATGGGGTCACTTCGCTGCTGCGCAACTTCAATTCCACATTCGGACGGCATGATCCTGTCACTGTCCGAAATGGAGGACCTTACCCCCGAAGACTTGTCGGTGGATTATCCGCTGGTATGCGTGGGCGCGCGTTTCACGCACTATAAGGCCGACCACGTTACACCGGATGACGTGCAAAGCGCGCGTCTTGCCACGGAATATCTGCTTGACCGTGGCGTCAGCAAGCCGGCGGTGGTCGGCTCGCGCACTGATTTCGCGCAGCTTTCGACTTTGCGTGATGTTACGGAAGGCAACGCGCAGCTTCGTATGCGCGGCGTGTTCGAAGCGTGCTGTGACCGCAATATCGCGCTTGCCACTGAGCTGATGCCCAACGTCGGCCACGATTGGTCGATCGGCTCTGGCGCGCGCAATATGCAACGCATCATCGATTCCGGGGTGCCGTTCGACGGAGTGATCGCATTGAACGACCAGCTTGCGATGGGCGCGCTGTCGACGCTGGCCGCCAACGGCATTTCCGTGCCCGACCAAGTGCAGGTGATCGGCTTCGACAACAACGAGGAATCCGCGTATTTCCAGCCGCCGCTGACCACCATGGATTCCTGCCTCGACTGGATAGCGCCGACCGCGGTCAGTCGCATCATCGACCGCATCAGCGGCAGCCGCGTGCTTCAGCCGGAACTGATCACCACGCAGACCCGCGTGATCGCCCGCGCCACCACGTGCGCGTAGACGCGTAAGCGTGCAAACGTTGCTATATATGGGCGATTGAGGTGCGTTCCGCCTGCGCTCCATGTTTCGTTAGCGTACCCTGTTACGTCGGCGAACAGACCGTACTTGCGATCGTCCCTTACTTTTCCGGCACGGCCTGCGCCGGGCAGGCACGCAGTACGGACAGCATCGCCCGCTTCTCCTTCGTCGTGACGGTCAGCCCGTACTTGGCTTTCACGCCGATCTGACGGGCCACGTAATCGCAACGGTATGCGCCGTTCGTCGGCAGCCAGTACGCGGCCGACGCGGAGCCCTTCTCCTGATTGGCCGGCCCGTCCACCGCCAGCAGGTTGTACATGTCGTTGCCGAACCGGTACCGCTTCGTACGGTCCCACTGGTTCGCACCCGACCGCCAGGCATTCTCCAACGCCACCACATGGTCGATCTGCACCGCCGACGAGGTGCGCGCGCCGCGTACGAAGTGGATTGTTTTGCCGGTGTACGGGTCGGCCAGCGTGCCCGATTCCACTTTGCATCCATGCTGCCGGTAGCGCACGTCGGTCAGGTCGCGCGCCAGTACGTCTTCGCGCACGTCGCATCCGTTGCCGTCGTCGTCGGTTTGGCGGAAGCCGAACAGGTCGCGATCGTAGCCGGCGTGCCGCTGATTATCGTCGACCGTCAGCTGCTGCAGCGTCTGCGCGGCGCTGCCGGACGCGGTGTATTCGCCTGTTATTTCGCCGACGGTCGGGTTTGCTTTCGGCATGAGCAGGCCGATGGTGACGCCCGCCACCACGGCGATCACCAGCAGAATCAGTATGCGTTCCACCGGCCCGTCGGCATTGAGCAGCTTCTTACGAAAATGCGTGCCGTCACGCGATCCGTGCCTTGTCATCGCACCCTAAGCAGTCTCACGCGTACGTGAACGTCATCGGATCGTGCCCGGCGCGCGTCGGCCCGTCGAGCGCATCGATGGCCGCATGCTCGGCCGGGCTGAGCACGAATCCGAACAAGTCGAGGTTCTGCTTCTGCCTGTCCGCATGCACCGACTTGGGATGATGATCGTGCCGTTTTCGATGTGCCACCGCAGAATCACCTGCGCGGGCGTGACGCCATGTGCTTCGGCGATGCGTGCGATCACGCCGTCGCCGGCGTTCAAGTCGGCGCCGCGAGCATCGGCGAATACGCCTCGACCGCGATATTATGCGCCTTGCAGTACGCCACCACCTCGCGCTGCTGCCACGTGGGATGCAGCTCGATCTGGTCGACGGCCGGATACTCGCCCGTCTCCTTATGCAGCCGCTCAAGATGCTCCGGCAGGAAATTGCACACGCCAAGCGTACGCACACGGCCCTCCGCGCGGAATTCGTCGAACGCCTTCCAAGTCTCACCGGAACGCCAGTCGAACGGCGTCGGCCAATGCAGCATATACATGTCCACATAATCGAGCTGCAGCAGGCCGAGCTGGCGGTCGAACGCCTTGCGCGCGGAATCGTACCCCTGCTCGGAGTCGCGCAGCTTCGTCGTCACCCACAGATTTTTGCGATTTTCGCCTTGCGTGAACCCCGCGTTTTTCAGCGCGCGCCCCACGCCCGCCTCGTTGTTGTACCCCGCGGCACCGTCGATATGACGATAACCGGCTTCCAGCGCGCTCTCCACCACGGGGGTAACGCCCTCATCGTCGATACGCAGCACGCCCAAGCCGATCTGCGGAATCAGATTGCCGTCGGAAAGCGTGATCATCGGAGTGTGGAAAACAGCCATGGAACAACCCCTTGAGTCGAAATGCAATGTTCTTCGCACCAGTGTAGCGGCTTCCGTGATCGCGGCCTGTCCGCCCCACAATCGGCGCATGTTCGGCAGCTGTTCAGCTTTCCGTAACAGACGTAACAATTCTGCGCGGAAAACGCACTATAACGTTGCGTGGATATGAAGAACGATATGGATTCGAAGAATATGACGATCACTGCGCAGCATGACCGATCCGCCCGGCCGTACCACCACGGCCACGCGCTCGCCGGCATCCTCGGCCCCGCGTTCGTGGCGGCGGTCGCATACGTGGATCCGGGCAACGTGGCGGCGAACATCACGTCGGGCGCGCGCTACGGCTACCTGCTGGTGTGGGTGCTGGTACTGGCCAACTGCATGAGCGTGCTTATCCAATACCAGTCCGCGAAACTCGGCATCGTCACGGGCAAAAGCCTGCCGGAAATCCTGGGCGAGCGCCTCGGCGACGCGGGCCGTTTCATGTTTTTCATGCAGGCTGAGGTAATCGCCATCGCCACCGATCTGGCGGAAGTGATCGGCGGTGCGATCTCACTGAAACTGCTGTTCGGTCTGCCGCTGTTCGTCGGCGGTTGCATCATCGGCGCGGTGTCGACGGTGCTGCTGATTTTCGAAAAAGGCGCCACGCATCGCATTTTCGAAAAACTGATCATCGGCCTGCTGCTGGTGATCACGTTCGGTTTCATCGCCGGTCTGTTCATCGCCCCGCCAAATCCGAAAGAAGTCGTCGCCGGCTTGATTCCACGCTTCAAAGGCACCGACACCGTGCTCATGGCCACGTCCATGCTGGGCGCCACGGTCATGCCGCACGCCATCTACCTGCATTCCACGCTCGTCAACGACCATTACGCCCCCGGCGAAGCGAAGCCGAGCATCAAAAAGCTACTTCACGGCAGCAAAATCGACGTTGCCTGGGCGCTGATACTGGCCGGTTCGGTCAACCTCGCGCTGCTCATCCTCGCCGCGAACTCGCTGTACGGCATGACCGGCACCGACACCATCGAAGGCGCGCAACGGGCCATCCAGCATGTGCTCGGGCCGGTGATCGGCACGATTTTCTCGATTGGTCTGCTTGCGTCGAGCCTGAGCTCCACGTCGGTCGGCACTTACGCCGGCAGCGAAATCATGCACGGCCTGCTACGCATCAAAGCGCCGATGTGGGCGTGCCGAGTGGTGACGCTGGTACCCGCGCTGGTGGTGCTATGGTTCGCCAACAATCCGACGGAAGCGTTGATCGTCGGCCAGGTCGTGCTGTCGGTCGGCATTCCATTTGCGATTATTCCGCTGATGCGCTACACGCACGACCGCACGCTGATGGGGGAGTATGTGGACGGTCCGGTCAAGCACATCGTCAATATCGCGGTCGCCGCGCTGATCGTCGCTCTGAACGTGGTGCTGATTGTGCTGACAATGCTCGGCAAAGCCTGATTTTCCGTGATTTTTACGTCGATCTCCGGCGGATTTGCGGTGCTTTTTTCGTAGTTTCTCAGCTGATTTTCTAGGGTTTTTCCCGCAGATTTCCTGCGGATTTTTCCACGAAACCTACGCTGCCTGCACTTTCCCGCTGTCATAATCGACCACGGTGTACATGCCCTTCCCCTCACGCTTGGACTGGTACAACGCATGGTCGGCGAATCCCAAGCAGAGGCTCAGATCGACGTTCTTGCCGGACAGCACGCGGCATGCGCCGATACTGCAATGCACGTCCTGCCCGTATTGCGCGGACGCCTGCGCCAACTGGCGGCGGAACAGGTCCAGCGTGCTTTCGATCACGCGCTCGTTCGCGGTGTTCTTTATCAGCGCCACATACTCATCGCCACCGAAACGGACGATGATGTCATCATGCCGGTACAGCCGCTTCAACGTCTGCGCCACTTCACGAATCCAGAAATCGCCCACTTTATGGCCGTACGTATCGTTGATCTGCTTGAAATCGTCGATGTCAACGAAAATCAGAACAGCCTGGTCGTCTTCCTGCATGTGCGCGAAATAATTCTCAATCTGTTCGCGGCCGGCGCTTTTGCTCCACAAATCGGTCAGACCGTCATGCTGCGCTTCGTAGCTGACCTTCTGATAAGCATCGTCCTGCGAGCGGATCTTCTTGTTCATTTCGATGGTGTCGACCACGAACGTGAACTGGATTGAAATCGTGATCGCGATGGCCTGCAACGCCAGTCCGTAATGGAGAATCTGAACGATGGTTGTCACAATCGGCAGCACGAAGAACGACAGCGACGTGACGAACAGCGGTCGGCTGAGGTTTTTGCGGTTTTCGATGATCAGCATCACAATCAGCGCGAGCTCTACCAGACCCAGTATCTGCGGGATAGCGAACAGTGGTCCGCGGCGGTAGTAGTTCTGGCTGTCGATGTAGTAGACCATATGGTTGAACTGCGTGGCAATCGTCAGTACGATGCCGAGCGCGGACGCTGCGTAGATGACGTCAAGCTTCTTCGAACGCGGCTTTTTCGGCTTGGATCGGGCATTGGCCGAACGTTGGTTCTTACGATTACGCTTGGCTCCGCCGCTCGTTCTGGCCCTCCACTCGTGCGGGCTGACGTTTTCAAGCATGTCGTCGCCGCTGACGGTTTGCCAGATATAGTTGGCGAACAGTGCGATGAAGATGAAATTGATCAGGTATTCACCAAGATTGCCGATGCGCGTCATGTAGAAGTCAAGCTTGTCGCAGCCGCCGTTGTGATACCAGGCGGACACGTCGGCCAGCAGCATCAGCGCACATAGAAGCTGCATGGAAACTTTCGTATAGGTACGCCGCGTCCTACGTATCGCGCCCACGTAGACGCCACCTGCGCAAACGATGCAGATGAGAACGCCCATAGCTCCATCGCTATGTTGAATAACGTGACTACGGTCATACTTCCTAACCCCCTGCGCGGCGTATTCCTTCCCTGTATCGTGCCGTTACTGCCAACGCATATGTATACCACCCCGAGATGAACAAATACGAAGTTTTGCCAATTTTTCTCGGTTGAATTGGAATTGAACGTGTTCGAATAGTTTCATCTCGCGTTCGACCACCCGCAGTACTAGACTTTTTGAGTCTGTTTTTGCAGGAGTTGCGCAATACGCTGCGAGTATGCGCGGATGAGTGATGGAGGCGGTCGGTTTGCCGTCGAAACCGGAGAAGAGGTCGGAAGTGAAGCCGGAAAAGAAAATAAACGCGAAACAGGGCCGCACCCACGGCCTGTCCCAGCCACTTACCGGCGAGGAATCGTATAAAAACGACCATTTGACGCATGCCGCGTTCGTATCGATCGCCATTCTCACCTTTATCACGTTCGTCGGCAACTTCACGCAGCTCCAGCTGAGCGCCGCGCTACCCACCATCGTGTCCGATTTCGGCATTTCCGTTACGACCGGCCAATGGTTGACGTCGGTTTTCCAGCTGGTGATGGGTGTGATGGTGCCGCTGACCGCCTACCTGACCCGCCGTTTCTCCACCCGTCAGATTGTGATCGCTTCGATGGTGGTGTTCACCATCGGCTCCCTGTTTGCCTGGCTTGGCTCCTCGTTCGTGCTGGTATTGGTCGGGCGTCTGCTGGAAGCCGTCGGAACCGGCGTGATGTGGCCGGTTCTGCAGATCACGGTATTCTCCATTTATCCTCTGTCCCGCCGCGGTATGGCGATGGGCACCGTCGGCATGGCCATGAGCGTCGCGCCCGCGATTGGCCCCACCTTGGGTGGTGTGCAAACCGATTTGAACGGCTGGCGATCGATTTTCCTCACGCTGACGGTTATCGGCGTGATTTCACTGTTTTTGGCGATTTTCGGCTTGCGTAATTTCGGCACGCGCGACGCGTCCGCCAAAGCCGACTTCTTCTCCGTCGGCCTGTCGATTTTCGGCTTCGGCGGACTCATGTTCGGCTTCACGAACATCGAATCGTATCCGTTCACGCATCCGATGGTGTGGCTCGCCATGCTTATCGGCCTGGTCGGCATCGTCTGGTTCGTGCTGCGCCAGATCCACGGCGCTCGCAGTCAGGCGGCCGACCCGTCCAAGCAGCCTCCGCTGCTCAACCTGAGCGTGCTGAAAAACAAGAGCTTCACCGTCGGCACCGTCACCGCCGCGCTGTCGTTCTTCGCGTTCAGTTCGATCATGGTGATCATGCCGCTCTACATTCAGGATTGCCGTGGCTATTCCGCCACGATCAGCGGCCTGGTGATGTTGCCCGGCGCGTTCGGCCAGTGCATCGCGCAGTTCTTCGGCGGCAAGGCGCTCGACCGTTTCGGCGCGCGTCCGGTGGCGCTAATCGGCTCGATTACGCTGCTGTTCGGCACGATTATGATGAGCCTGATTTCCATGACCTCATGGATTTGGTGGGTGTCGATTTGGCAGTTCGTCCGTCAGATCGGCATGGGATTCGTGCTGATGCCGATCACCACATGGTCGCTCAATTGTTTGGAACCCGAGGAAGTGAGCGCCGGTTCGGCCGTGACGAATACGGTCCGCCAGATTGCTGGTGCCATTGGCGCTCCCGTGCTGGTGATTCTGATGGAAACGTTCACGTCTGTGCGTTGGGCCGCGCTCGGCGGCTCGAAAGGCATGTATGCCGTGGCGAACGTGTTCGGCATCCAGTGGGCGTTGCGCGTGAGCGCCACCATCTGCTTCATCATGGTGGTCATGGTCTTCTTCGGCGTCCGTGGCAACGCGCTGGCTCCACCCGCGACACCGTCCAGCGTGCCTCAATCGCGTCCACCCCCACGCCGCCTAGCCTGACCTACTCGCCCATACCCGTATTTTCGCCGTTCCGTAGGCATGTCCTGAGCGTGGTTTGCTCAAGTGCCGCCATTCCCCGCAGCAGGAAATGAGAGAGAAATGTCCGCATAGTGGCATGCGGTACGGGTGCACGTAAAAGCACTGTGAACCTCGCGGGAAGGAGGTGGCGCACCCGTGCCGTGTTGCGTATGGTGAACGGGAACGTAATGAAAGGCAACCATGCGGCAAACCTGCGAAAGCGAGCGTGAGAACGGCGGCAATAACGATGCCGAACGCGAACGCACAAGCGAAAGCGAAATCGAGGATCTGGGCGCTCAGCTCGACAAAGCATGCGCCAGCCGCCCCCTCGACCGCGCGCAACATGGCATGACCCGCCGTACCGCAGCGACACACCTTCTGACTGCGGTGCTCTGGCTGGCCACCGCCGTCATCCTGCTGGCCATGCTGCTGCGCATGCTGCCCAACAACCTCGACGGCAAACGGTACGTGCCGCTTATCGTCGCGCTGATGCCGTGGCTGGGCATGCTGTCTTTGATTATTGCGATCACCGCGATAGCCGTCCGTGCAATAGGCGGCCGCGTCCTGCTCGCCACCGTCAGCGTGGTGTGCGTGGTCGTGCAAATCGGCTGGCATTGGGGTTATATCAGGCCGCAGCAAACGATTTCCGACGCGGCCAGCACCGCAGTCACGCAGGTCTCGTCCGACGGCTTGCCCAACACGTCCGACCGGTACGCCCGCATCATGACCTTCAACACCAAGGAAGGGCATGCCGATGCCAATCGGATCGTCGAAATCGTCAAAAACGAGCATGTGGAAGTGCTCGCGCTGCAGGAAGTGTCATGGGATCTGCTCAACCGGCTCAACGGCGCCGGAATCGCCAATTATCTGCCGTATTCCGTGGCCGCGCAGCAAACGTGGCATGACAACGGCGGTGTGAACGTGCTGTACAGCGCCGCGCCGATGGAAAACGCCAAACAGAACCTCATTCCCGTGGAATCAAGCAGCGTTTCCGCCGCGACGATCGATTTCGGCGGCAGCAAGGTGCGCTTCGGCTCCGTCCACCCGTTCTCGCCGCGCCCCCGCAACCAAGGTCTGTGGAACCGTAGTCTCGACTCGCTCGCCCAACTGCAGCATTACGACAATCTGTACGTGCTGATGGGCGATTTCAACTCCACATGGGACCACGCCAGCTTCCGATACCTGCTCGGCAGCCGCTTCCTGGATTCCGGCCAGCAGGCGGGCGAAGGCCTGCACATGACGTACCCGGCCATGATGCCGATCGCCGAAATCGACCATATCGTGCACGACAAGGGCGTGAACGTGGGCGATATGGAAACCAAGTACATCGCCGGCTCCGACCACCGCGCTCTCCTCGCCACGCTCGAAGTCGCCTGACCCGCACCTAATCTGCGCTTGAACATATCTGCGCATAGCAAACATATCCGCACGTATCCCCACATATGCCCCTCAACGTACCAATAGCCGCAAACACGCCTGCTGCTATATCGACATTTTTGACATTATGTAGGTATAGGAATAGTCTATATTCACCCCGAACCTGCATATTCTGCACAAATGACGGTTATAAGGATGATGGTTATGGAGTACAAAAGCATACGGCAGACATTGGCAATGTCATCATCCACGGCCAAGCCGAAGGATGCGGCTGAGGAGGAATACCAAAAAAGACTCAACGGCTATTCAACATACCGGTCAGGTATTGAATTCGAAGGTCATGAGATGTTCGCCGTGGCGTTCAGGGAACTGTTGAACGTCATGGATTCGGTCCGTGGCATGGAAGTGCAGGTCGAATCGCTGTGGGCCGCATTGCCGCCGATTGCCCGCAGGGCGTATCTGATGGAACTCATCGGCGCGGAAATGCAGAGCACGAACTCCATAGAAGCCGTGCACACCACGCGCAAGGAAATCTCAGACGCGTTGGATGCGGCGGTCGCGGACGGACCGCACAAGCGGTTGAGTGAGCTTGCCAAACTCTTTCTCGGACTCTCCGGCGAAAATTCCGCAACGTTGGAACTACCGAAAACGTTGCATGACATACGTAATATTTACGATCAGGTGATGGCTGGGGAACTACGGGAGGAAGACAAGCCTGACGGAATGGTATTCAGAGCCAAGCAAGTCTCTGTGTGTGACGGCTTTGACCGGGAGATTCATCAAGGCGCATGGCCGGAATCGGAAATCCAAGTGCAATTGACCAAATGGCTGGCGTTGCTTTCGGATGAGGCGATTCCTCCGCTGCTGCGGGCTGTGATGTGCCATTACGCCTTCGAATGCATTCACCCGTTCTATGACGGCAATGGCAGGACGGGCCGGTTCCTGCTTGCTCTGCAGCTGAGCAAGCACCTGTCCATACCGACGGCGATCAGCCTGAGTCCGGTTATCGCCGACGCAAAAGGCCGGTATTACAAGGCGTTTGATGATGCGCAGCATCCGCTGAACTGTTCTGACGTCTCGCTGTTCTCATATCGGATGATCCGTTTTATCGCCACCGCCCAGAAGAACATCATCTCTGTGCTCGGCGAGAAGAAAACCCTGCTTGACACCGCGCGGAAGAGGCTTGAACATTATGCGCGAACGCAGGGCATTACGGAACTGCAGCGGAACATGCTGTACTTCCTGCTGCAGGAGGAGCTTTTCGACGATGCTCCGAAACCCATATCGCGCCGCCTAATGCGCGAATGGCTTGGCGTGGGGGAGCGGAAGACCAATACCGCGCTCGCGGAACTGGTGAACAGGAACCTGCTCGAGTTCCACGGCTCCCGCCCGATCCGCTATTCGCTGACCGCCACCGCCCGCGCCGAATTTCTGCAATGATTCTGCGCGTATTGGACGATTTGCCGCATGCGGGGAACGCCTCGCGCTAAAATTTCCGTTTGGCGGGTTGCGGAAGCCATGGTGGATTTCGCAAAACCGCAACACGAAACGTTGGAAGAACGGTTAAGGGGTTTAGGCATGCACATCATGTTCGTCTGCACGGGCAACATTTGCCGTTCCCCTATGGGCGAGCTTCTGATGACCCACTATCTGAACGGCACCACCGTGCAGGTGTCAAGCGCCGGCACGCGTGGTTTGCCGATGCATCCGATCGATCCGTCGAGCGGCCGCCTTATGCAAAGCGTCGGCATTGAGTCGAGCGGCTTCCGTTCCCGACGACTGACCCGACAGATGGCCGACGAAGCCGACCTGATCCTCTGCTTCGAAAAGCAGCAGCGCAAGGAAATCGTCACGTTGGCGCCAGCCGCCGTACGATACACGTTCCTGCTTGACGATTTCGCGAATATGTGCGATTACTGCGCTCGCAACAATATGATTGCCGGACTGACCATCCAGGAACGTCTTCAGTCGGTAATCAAGAAGTCCTCGATGATTCGTCCGATGATTCCCCAGCCGAAGGACATCGCCGACCCGCATGGCCGCGAATTCAGCATGTTCTGCGTCGCCGCCGAACAGACGAACGGTGCGATCCGTAAAATCCTGAAAAGCATGCGCAAGCACCGTACGGTAACCCCCGCCCCCATCCGCTCCCAAATCGTTGCCTGATAATTCTTTTAGGTCCATGGATTGATTCACCATAGCTTGGCCCTACTCTATTTTTTTGAGTCCGAGCGTGTTTGTGATATTCACCCATTTTTTATTATTGATATTTTGATTTGATTGGCATGTTGCATGCCATAAGAGGTAAAGAAGCCCTTTTTGAGCATCTCTTGAAAGATTAATTTCAGGATTGTTGGGGGTGGCTGTCGGTGGCGTGGGATGGGGCGAGGGTGCTTTGCGTCGCAAGGTGGTATTGGTTGGAAAATTTTCTGAAACGTTTGCATATGTGAATTTGCAACGATAGTGGGTGCTACGGGGTGCTGGTATGAGTGTATCTGTTGCTGACAGCGTTTGCAACAGAGCAGAAAACAATTGCGTTTTAACCGCCATTTTTCAATAAAAATCACTCATTTTTCAAAGGAAAATGTGGTATTTTTGACGCAACGTCTGCTAGTGGCAAACGTTGTCAAAGTTAGATGCAAGGAAGCAGGGAGGGTAAGGTGCGACTCAGCACTCATACGTTCGCGGGTATGGCGAACGCACTCACCAGAAAAGAGCCTCCGCACGACGATCAACCGGAGTTGATGACCCGTGCAGAGCGTAGGCGCGAGGCCCGCAAGGCTCGTGCGGCCAAAACCTGGAAGAAAGTAGCGGCGGGAACGGTGGCGGTCGCCACGCTGTTCGGCGGTATGGGTGTGGCATCCACCGCACTTGCCGCCGATCGTGACAGCTACCAGGACACCATCGGAAATTCTTCTTTCGAAGCGGCCCGTAACCAGTACGGTCTGACCAAGCACATGAAGAACGGCGCCATCCTGCACGCATGGATGTGGTCGTTCAAGACCATCACGCAGCACATGCCTGAGATCGCCGCGGCGGGCTACACTTCCGTGCAGACCGAGCCTATGAGCAAGATCAAGGAAGTCGCCGCCAACGGCAAGAAGTTCACCGAGAACTGGTACTACGTGTACCAGCCGGCGAACACCTCCATCGGCAACTTCGTGGTCGGCACCGAGGCTGACCTGAAGGAAATGACCGCCACCGCCCATAAGTATGGTGTGCGTGTGATCGTGGATGTGGTCGCCAACCACTTCACCTCCGATTGGAACGCCATCGACCCGATTGGCAGAACAAGGAGTACTTCCACAAGCGTACCGGCTGCGACGGCCCCAACGGTGAAATCAACGATTATTCCAACCGTTACAAGGTGACGCAGTGCCACCTGCTTGGCCTGTGGGATCTGAATACGCAGAACCAGGCTGTTGCCGATCGTATGCAGAAGTTCCTGAAGACCGCTGTGGCGGACGGCGTTGACGGCTTCCGCTACGATGCGGCAAAGCACGTCGAGCTGCCGACCGAAGTCTTCGACAATAAGCAGTCGAACTACTGGAACACCATTCTGAAGAACGGCTCCCAGTTCCAGTACGGCGAGGTGCTGCAGGGCGATTCCGGCCTTGACTACAAGGCATACGCCAACATGTTCCGCGACAATTCCTCCGATGGCGGCGGCAACACCGCTTCCAACTACGGCAAGACCATTCGCGCCGCTGTCGGCTCGAACAACCTTGACGTCAAGATGGTGAAGAACATCGATACCGGCGGCGCAAGCGAAGACCAGCTGGTCACCTGGGTTGAGTCCCACGATAACTACGCCAACGGCGACAAGGAATCCACCGGCCTCACCGACTATCAGATCATGATGGGCTGGGCGGTCGTTGGTTCCCGTAGGGCCGGCGCTCCGCTGTACTTCAACCGTCCGAAGGGCTCTGGCGGCACCAACCGCAGTTCGCCGAGCAGTCCCAGCTGGGTGACGCCGGTGACGACATGTGGAAGAACAAGTCCGTCGCGGCAGTCAACCACTTCCGTAACGCCATGGATGGCAAGGGCGAGAACCTGCAGAACTGCGGCGACAAGTCCTGCCTGATGATTGAGCGCTCCACGTCTGATGGCATTCAGAACGATGGTGTGGTCATTGCCAACATGGGTGGCGACAAGAGCCTTTCCGGCATGGAAACCACACTTGACGATGGCACCTACCCGGATGAGGTCAATGGCGGCCAGCTTGTGGTCTCCAACCATAAGATCGTTTCCGGTACCGCCAAGGGCGGCGCGGTCAGCGTCTTCTACGTGAAGGGCGAATCCGATCCGAACGTGTCCGTGGAAGCGGCTTCCAAGGAATTCTCCTCCGACAATGTCAAGGTCACGTTGCGCGCGCAGGATGCCGACAATCTGAAGTACACCACCACCGAGGGCGAGAGCGGCTCCTTCACTGACGGAAAGGTCATTTCCGTTGGTAAAACTCTTTCCATCGGCGAGACCGCTACCGTCAAGGTGACCGGCACCGCCGCCAAGGATGGCAAGAAGGTCAAGAAGGGTCAGGCGCTGAGCGCTTCCGTGACCGTGAAGAAGGTGGAGGTCCCGAAGCAGAACCTTGCCGCGCAGTACAGTACCAACAAGGTGGGCATGGGCGTCAAGAAGACCATCAACTTCAACGCCGGGAAGGATGCGAGCATCGCTGACTGGGACAGCTCCATGCTGATCGCGCAGGGCGCCGCCAACGACGACCCGCGCGTGTACCGCCCGAATTCCATGTATGAGGTTCCGATCGATCTGTATGCGTTGTATGGCGCCTACGATGACGACAACCTGTACCTCATGTGGGAAATGACTAACGTGCAGGATGTCGTCGACACTGGCGACGACTACCCCCTGAGCCAAGGCCACCTGTGGCAGACCCAGAACCTGCCGTTCCACATCGCCATCGACACCAAAGATGACAGCACCCGCATCGGCAACAACGGCGGTCTGCAGACCGGCGGTTCCCTGTGGGCATCCAACATCACTTGGGGCGGCGAGCAGAAGCTCAACAATGTGGTGACCATCTCCACCAACGGCTCCAACGGTCCGTGGATCTACAAGGGCGACGAGACTGGTCTGAACTCCAAGGCTGCGTATGGTCCGGCTGCTAACGCCGCCACCAACACCAAGAAGTCGAACATCAAGTTCGGCTATGGCAATGGCATTCTAAGCAAGGATGTCATCGGCATCGACGGTGGCTGGGGTGAAAACAACGGTCGTTTCATCGGCGATATGAAGGCCGAGAACCAGAACAAGGCCAAGTGGGTCAACTTCAACGAGAAGGGCCACAATTCCGCTCAGATGGATGATCACTACGAGATCGCCATCCCGCTGGAAGAGATCGGCACCACCGCTGACCGCATTGCCTCGAGCGGCATCGGCATCGAACTGGCAGCCACCTTCGGTCTGTCCGCCATGGATTCCCTGCCGTACGATCTGGCAATGAACGACAATGCTGACCTGCCGGACACCGGTTCTCAGGTGAATAACTCCTTCGAGAAGTCCGATGACGACATGTTCAGCGTGAAGATGGCCAACATCGGCGGCGAAGAGCCTCCGGTCGAAACCAAGTCCGTTAAGATTGATCAGTCGGATTACAGCGTGGACCTGTCCGAGGGCGTGGCCACGAAGCAGTTGACAGCCACGACCGATCCGAAGGGCGCGTCCGTGAGCTGGAGCTCGTCCGACAAGGACGTGGCGACCGTCAGCCCGAAGGGCGTGGTCACCCCGAGGAAGGCCGGCAAGGCCACGATCACCGCGAAGTCCGGGACCAAGACCTCGTCGATCACCGTGACCGTGACCGGTGAGCTTCCGCCTGACCCGGTCGCGAAGAACACCGTCTACGCTTCGAAGCCCTCGGGCTGGGGCAAGATCTACGCGTACGTGTACACCGGCGACGGCGCGACCGCGAAGAACAACGCGGCCTGGCCGGGCGTGGAGATGACCGCCCCGAGCGCGACCGACGGCTGCGGCGAGACCGGCCTGTACAAGTACGTCGTGCCCGACGACCTCGCGTCCGGCGCGAAGGTGATCTTCAACGACGGCGGCAGCCAGCAGTATCCGGGATCCCGCGAGCCGGGCCTGGACTACGACGGCGGCATCGTGAAGTGGGACGGCTCCTCCGCGGCCCTGGCCGCGGTCGAATGCGAGACCACCATCCCGGTCACGTCCGTGTCGATCTCCGGTGATGGCGTGAGCGGCGGCAAGCTCTCCCTGAAGGCCGGGGCGAGCGTGCAGCTGACCGCGACGGTCAAGCCCGACAACGCGACGGACCGCAAGGTCACATGGACGAGCTCGGACAGCTCGGTCGCGAACGTGATGGGCACCGGCGTGGTCACCGCCGGGTCGAAGGCCGGCACCGCCACGATCAAGGCCACGGCGGGCGGCAAGTCGGCGTCCGTCCAGGTCACGGTCACGGACGTGCCGAAGCAGCCGATGACGGTGTGGTACAAGCCGGATTCCTCGTGGAAGACCGCGAAGGTGCATTACCAGGCGAACGGCAAGTGGACGGGCTCGGCCCAGCGGATGACCCTGTACAGGAACGGC